>NNBV01000581.1_pt1 | contig 30783 bp, 23 predicted proteins | sample 1173771 | NCBI WGS metagenome assembly NNBV01 (sample SAMN07173938, study PRJNA388173) | plant metagenome | isolation source: symbiotic tissue sample KVS11 | place: Norway: Troms, Kvaloya island | reverse complement strand
GGCCGCATGCCGGGGGACATTCGCGGAGCAAGGCACCCCGTCGGCGTGAGCGCCGCCCTGAACGGCCCAATTCCACTCAGGCCCCAAGCACCACGCTGACCCCACCGTCCACAGCCATCCACTGACCCGTGATGTGCTTGCCGGCGTCGCTCGCGTACAGCAGCGTGATGCCCTTCAGGTCTTCCTCGTCGCCCAGGCGGCCCAAGGGCGCAGCAGCGGCCATCTTGTCCTCGCCGAGCGACTTGATCAGGCCCGCGGCCATCTTGGTCATGAAGAAACCCGGGCAGATCGCGTTCACGTTGATGCCGTACTTGCCCCATTCGGCGGCCAGCGTCTTCGTGAAACCGATCACCGCCGTCTTCGACGTGTTGTAGGCCAGCGTCTGCATGCCCGGGCCGTTGCCGTTCAGGCCCGCGATCGACGCGATGTTGATGATGCGGCCCGTCTTCTTCGGAATCATGTAGCCGTTGGCAATGTGCTGGGCCAGGATGAAATAGCCGCGCACATTCAGGTTCATCACCTTGTCCCACGCCTCGACCGGATGGCTCTCGGCCGGGGCCCCCCAGCTGGCGCCCGCGTTGTTGATGAGGATGTCGACCGCGCCCATGCGCTCCAGCGTTTCGTCGGCCAGGCGGCGCGTGTCTTCTTCCTTGGCGCAGTCGGCGGCGATCCAGCGCGCGTCGATGCCCGCGGCCTGCAGCTCGGCCGCGGCCTGCTCCAGGTCTTCGGCCTTGCGCGAGCTCAGCATGATCCTGGCGCCGGCTTCGCCCAGCGCATGGGCCATCTGCAGGCCCAGGCCGCGCGAGCCACCGGTGATGAGGGCGGTCTTGCCGGTGAGGTCGAAGAGGTTTTGAACGGTACGGGGGGTCATGCGTTGTCTCCGGGTGTCGGGTGATGGGGCTGTCGGATGTCGCGGTTCATGCACCGGCGGTCTTCGCGCACGGCGCCGATGAATGGCCTGGCCGTGCGCAGCTTGGTGGCCTTGTCGGGGCCTCGGTTCTTGCCTCTGGGTGCTTACTTGTTCGGCAGCCGCGAGCGCACATAGATCAGCACGAAACCCACCAGGGCGACGATGCCGCCGGGCACGGCCATCGTCCAGCCCAGCGTAGCGTCGGTGCGGCCGGTGGCAATGCCCAGGATCAAGATGAACAGGCCGCCGTAGATCAGGATCCAGATCCACTTTTCGAGCCGGGCATGCGGCTTGGGCGGCTTGATTGGCTCGGCGGTGGGGGCCGTGCTGTTGGGGTTGGGGCTAGGGTTGGGCGGATTGTTGGTGGCCATCAAAAGGCGTCCTCGGGCAAAGCGGTACAGGTCGGGTCGCGGGTTTCGACCACATGGAGCCAGGCACCGATTTTCGGCAGCTCGTAGTGGAAGAAATAGTCCGTGGCGCCAATCTTGCCAGCTGTTACCGCCCTCGCCTTTTCACCGTCCAGCACCAGCGCGCGCTGTGCCACGTCGAGCCAGATCCAGGCCAGCACCGTGTGGCCGAAGGCCTGCATGTACGGCACGGCATTGGCCAGCGCGTCCGCCGGGTCGCCGGTGGACCAGGCGGCCTCGGTGGCGCTGCCGATGCGCTGCAGTGCGGCGCCCAGTGCCTTGGCATGCGCGGCCAGCGCCGGCACCGGGGTGGCGCGTGCGATGGTGTCGCTCATGCGAGCGGCCAGCAGTTGCAGGCCGCGGCCCTTTTCCATCAGCACCTTGCGCCCCAGCAGGTCGGCCGCCTGGATGCCGTGCGTGCCCTCGTGAATCATGTTCAGGCGGTTGTCGCGCCAGTACTGCTCCACCGGAAAGTCGCGCGTGTAGCCGTAGCCGCCGTGCACCTGAATGGCCAGCGAATTGGCCTCCAGGCACCACTCGCTGGGCCAGCTCTTGGCAATGGGCGTGAGCACCTCCAGCAGCAGCCGCGCGTCGTCGGCGTCCTGCGCATTGCCGGTCTTCTGCTCGTCGACCAGCCGGGCGCAGTACAGCTCCAGCGCCAGCGCGCCTTCGCAGTACGCCTTTTGCGCGAGCAGCATGCGGCGCACGTCGGCGTGTTCGATGATGCGCACCTGCGGCGCGGCCGAGTCCTTCACCACGGCGGCGCCTGCCGCTTGCGGCTTCTTCACCAGCCGGCCTTGCGGGCGGCTCCTGGCGTAGTCCAGCGACGCGTGGTACCCCGCCATGCCCAGCATGGTGGCGGCCGTGCCCACGCCGATGCGGGCCTCGTTCATCATGTGGAACATGCAGTGCAGGCCCTTGCCGACCTCGCCCACCAGGTAGCCCACCGCGCCGGCCTTGCCGCCGACCGGGTACTTGCCCTCGCCGAAGTTCAGCAGCGTGTTGGTGGTGCCGCGCCAGCCGAGCTTGTGGTTCAGGCCCGCCAACGCCACATCGTTCCTGCTGCCCAGCGTGACTGTCACGCTGCCGCTCGCTCCCTCTCCCGCGCGCGGGAGAGGGCCGGGGTGAGGGCTCTGCACATTCACCAGCCATTTCGGCACGATGAACAGCGAGATGCCGCGCGTGCCCGGCACCAGCTTGCCGTTCTCGTCGGGAATCTTGGCCAGCACGATGTGCACGATGTTCTCGGTCAGCTCGTGGTCGCCCGCCGAGATCCACATCTTGTTGCCCGTGAGCCGGTAGCGCGGGCCGAGCGGGTCAGCCTGAAAGTCGTCGCCATCGGGCACGGCGCGCGTGGCCACGTCGCTCAGCGAGGAACCGGCCTGCGGCTCCGACAGGCACATGGTGCCGGCCCAGCGGCCCGAAAACTCGTTCTTGGCAAACACCTCTTTCTGCATGTCGGTGCCATGCACCATCAGCAGGTTGGCGTTGCCGCTGGTGAGCATGTTGGAGCCGATGCTCACCGAGGCCATTGCAAAGAAGCTATTGGCCGCGGCCGAGAGCGTGTAGGGCAGCTGCATGCCGCCAATGTCGTAGTCCTGCGCGGCGCTCATCATTCCCGAATCGACAAAGGCCTTGTGCGCGTCGTGCGTGGCCTGCGGCAGGATGACCTTCTCGCCGTCGAAGTGCGGCTCCTGCGTGTCCACCGTGCGGTTGAACGGCGCGTACTTTTCGCGCGCAATGCGCTCGCAGGTGTCGAGCACCGCGTCGAAGGTTTCGCGCGAGTGGTCGGCAAAGCGTTCGCGCTGGTTGAGCGACTCGGCGTCGAGCCAGTCGTAGAGCAGAAAGTCGAGGGTGGAACGCAGGCTCATGTTTTTTCCAGAGGAACGGGATCGGGCCGGGACGCCCAAATGCGGAAGAGGTACGAAAACCGCGCAAAAAAGTCGCAGAGGGAAACCAATGAAATTCTGGTTTCTCTTCTGCGACTTCTGCGTAACCTTTGCGACTTCTGCGTTCGGAAGTCCGATTTCAGCGGCTCAGGGAGAAGCTCAGAGCACCTCGAACACGCCCGCGGCACCCATGCCGCCGCCAATGCACATCGTCACCACCACACGCTTGGCGCCGCGGCGCTTGCCTTCGATGAGCGCGTGGCCCGTGAGGCGCTGGCCGCTCACGCCGTAGGGGTGGCCCACGGCGATGGCGCCGCCGTCCACGTTCAGGCGGTCGGCCGGAATGCCCAGCTTGTCGCGGCAGTAGATCACCTGCACGGCAAAGGCTTCGTTCAGCTCCCACAGGTCGATGTCGTTGACCGTGAGGCCCAGGCGCTTGAGCACCTTCGGAATTGCGAAGACCGGGCCGATGCCCATTTCGTCGGGCTCGCAACCGGCCACTGCAAAGCCGAGGAAACGGCCGATGGGCTTCAGGCCCTTCTGCTGCGCGTACTTTTCGTCGACCACCACGCAGGCGCCGCCGCCGTCGGAGAACTGGCTGGCGTTGCCGGCCGAGATCAGGCCGCCGGGCATGGCCGAGCGAATGCCGCTGATGCCTTCCTTGGTGGTGCCGGCGCGAATGCCTTCGTCGTTCTCGACGGTGACTTCCTTGGTGCGCAGGCCCAGCACCGGGTCGGCCACGCCGGCCAGCACGGTGATGGGGGCAATCTCTTCCTTGAAGCGGCCGGCTTCCAGCGCGGCGGTGGCCTTCTGCTGGCTCAGCGCGCCGTATTCGTCCATGGCGTCACGGCCGATGTTGTAGCGCTTGGCGACCTGCTCGGCCGTTTGCAGCATGTTCCAGTAGATCTCTGGCTTGTGCTTCACGAGCCACGGGTCGGCCAGCATGTGCTTGTTGGCTTCGTTCTGCACGCACGAGATGCTCTCGACGCCGCCGGCCACATACACGTCGCCCTCGCCCGCGATGATGCGCTGCGCGGCGGTGGCAATGGTCTGCAGGCCCGACGAGCAGAAACGGTTGATGGTCATGCCCGACGTGGTGATCGGCAGGCCGGCGCGCAGCGCGATCTGGCGCGCGATGTTGGAGCCGGTGGCGCCTTCGGGCGTGGCGCAACCCATGATGACGTCATCCACCGAGGCGGGGTCGATGCCGGCGCGCTGCACCGCGTGCTGCACCGCGTGGCCGCCGAGCGTGGCGCCGTGCGTCATGTTGAAGGCACCCTTCCAGCTCTTCGCGAGCGGCGTGCGGGCGGTGGAAACGATGACGGCGCTGGTCATGGTGAAGTCCTTTGAAGATGGAAGGGAAAAGAGGGGGTCGTCATGGCGCCGGAGCAGCGTTGGTGTTGCTCAGGAGCTGGTGATAGAAGCCGATCATCTCGCCGTAGTTCGAGATGGCCAGGCGTTCGTTGTTGCCGTGAAAGCGCGCCAGGTCCTCGGCCTTCACGCGGAACGGCGAGAAGCGGAAGACGGCGTCGCTCACGATGCTGAAGTGGCGCGAGTCGGTGGCGGCGGTCATGAGGCCGGGGGCCACCACCGCATCGGGAAAGCTCTGGCGCACGGCCTGCTGGATCGCGCGGTAGCCGGTGCTGTCGGTCGGCGACACCGGCGAAGGTTCGGAGTTGCCGGGGTACGCCTTGATCTTGATGTCGTCGTTGCCCAGTGCCTTGCGCAGGTGCGCCTCGGTGCTGGCCAGCGTGTCGCCCGGCAGCACGCGGAAGTTGACGGCGGCCTCGGCGCGCCCGGGCAGCACGTTGTCCTTGTTGCCGGCGCGAACAATGGTCAACGCGGTGGTCGTGCGCAGCATGGCGTTGCTGCTCGGGCTTTTCTCGAGCTGGCCGCGCACCAGCGGCTCGGTGAGCCACAGGTTGGACAGCATCACGCGGTTGACGCCGCTCATCTCGGGTGCGAGCGCGCCGAACATCTGGCCGGCAACGCCTTTGATGCCGCCGGGCATCGGGTTGGCTTCGAGCCGCGCGAGCGCCGCGCTCATGCTGCCGATGGCGCTGTGCAGCGGCGGCATCGACGAATGGCCGGGGGCGGTGTCCAGCGACAGAAAGAAGGTGCCGTAGCCCTTCTCCGCCAGGCCGATGAGGGCCGCGGGCTTGCTCAGGCCCGGCAGCACGCCGTCGAGCACCAGCAGGCCTTCGTCGAGCACCCAGTCCAGCCGCACGTTGCGCGACTTGAGCAGCTCGGCAATGGGCAGCGCACCGCGCAGGCCGCTCACCTCTTCGTCGTCGCCCATCACCAGGTAGACGGTTTGCTTCGGCTTGAAGCCGGCGCCGATGAGCAGCTCGATGGCTTCCATCTGCGCGAAAAGATTGCTCTTGTTGTCGAGCGTGCCGCGGCCCCAGACGAAGCCGTCCTTGATCTCGCCCGCGAAGGGGTCGACCGTCCAGGCCTTCTCGGTGCCGGGTGCGATGGGCACCATGTCCTGGTGCGCCATCAGCGCGATGGGCTTGGCGGCGGGGTCGGTGCCGGCCCAGGTGTAGAGCAGCGCCTTGTTGCCCACCACTTCCTTCTTCAGGGTGGCGTGCACCTTGGGAAACTGCTGCGCCAGGTAGGCGTGCAGCTTGTCGAACTCGGCCGCGTTGGCGGCCGGATCGTCCAGGCCCGACACGGTGCGGAACGTGATCGCCGTGGAGAGCCGCTTGGCGGCGGCCTCCAGGTCGATGTTCAGCTTGGGCGCTGGTGCCACCGCGAGTTGCTGCGATGGCGTGGTCCAGGTCTTGACCGCCACGGCGGCCACCAGCAACACAATGGCCAGCAGCAGCCCGAGGAAGATGCGTTTCAACATGGGGATGGGGTGCTCAATCTGTCAAGGCCGTTCGATCTGGCAGAGCCGTTCGATCTGGCAGAGCCGTTCGATCTGGCAAGGCCGTTCGATCTGGCAAGGCCGTCCGATTTGGCAAGGCCGTCCGATTTGGCAAGGCCGTCCGATTTGGCAGAGCCGTTCGCCCTGAGCCTGTCGAAGGGCTCTGCGGTCAGCGCGCAAGGCTTCGACAAGCTCAGCCCGAACGGTAGAGGGCCCAGCGGTCTCATCAGCTGAAGGACTTGCCTTCCGCCACCAGCTTCTGGATCAGCGGCGCGGGCTGCCAGAACTCGGCGTCGTCGCGCGGGTTCTTCGCAAAGCGCTTCATCGTCTCGGCCACGTTGTACAGGCCGACTTGCGATGCGTAGTGCATCGGGCCGCCGCGCCAGATCGGGAAGCCGTAGCCGGTGAGGTACACCATGTCGATGTCGCCCGACTTGGACGCAATGCCGTCCTCCAGAATGTGCGCGCCTTCGTTGACCAGCGCATACACCAGGCGCTGCACGATCTCTTCATCGGAAATCTTGCGCGGCGTGATGCCCAGTTCCTTGCGGTGGTCTTCGATCATCTTGTTGACCAGCTCCGACGGAATCGCGTCGCGCTTGCCGGCCTGGTAGTCGTACCACCCTGCCCCGGTCTTCTGCCCGAAGCGGCCCAGTTCGCAGAGCTTGTCGGCCGTGCGGCTGTATTTCATGTCGGCGCGCTCGGTGGCGCGGCGCTTGCGAATCGCCCAGCCGATGTCGTTGCCGGCCAGGTCGCCCATGCGGAACGGGCCCATGGCAAAGCCGAACTTCTCGACCGCCTTGTCGACCTGCTGCGGCGTGGCGCCTTCGTCCAGCAGAAAGCCTGCTTGGCGCGAGTACTGCTCGATCATGCGGTTGCCGATGAAGCCGTCGCACACGCCCGAAACCACTGCCGTCTTCTTGATCTTCTTGCCAATGGCCATGACCGTGGCCAGCACGTCCTTGCCCGTCGCCTTGCCGCGCACCACTTCGAGCAGCTTCATCACGTTGGCGGGGCTGAAGAAGTGCATGCCGACCACGTCCTGCGGACGCTCGGTGAAGGCGGCGATCTTGTCGACGTCCAGCGTGGAGGTGTTCGAGGCCAGAATCGCGCCCTTCTTGGCGACGCGGTCGAGCTCCTTGAACACCTTTTCCTTCACGCCGAGTTCTTCGAACACGGCTTCGATGATCAGGTCGGCGTCCTTCAGGTCGTCGTAGCTCAGCGTGGTGCTCAACAGCGCCATGCGTTGCTCGTACTTGTCCTGCTTGAGCTTGCCCTTCTTCACCTGGGCTTCGTAGTTCTTCTTGATGGTGGCCACGCCGCGGTCGAGCGCGTCCTGCTTCATCTCGAGGATCTTCACGGGAATGCCCGCGTTCAAGAAGTTCATCGAGATGCCGCCGCCCATGGTGCCGGCACCGATGACGCCCACGGCCTTGATGTCGCGCTTGGGCGTGTCGTCGGCCACGTCGGGGATCTTGCTGGCGGCGCGCTCGGCCATGAACAGGTGGCGCAGCGCCAGCGATTCGGGCGTGAACATCAGCGAGGTGAAGATGCGGCGCTCTTCGGCCATGCCGGCGTCGAACTTCATCGTGGTGGCGGCCTGCACGGCGTCCACGCATTGCAGCGGTGCCGGGTAGTTCTTCGACATGCCGCCCACCATGTTCTTGGCGAACTGGAAGTAGGCATCGCCCTGGGGGTGCTTGCACGGCAGGTTGCGCACCAGCGGCAGCGCTTCACCGGTCTTGCCGGCCACGCTCTTGGCGAAGGCCACGGCTTCTTCGAACACCGATTCGGGCGACACGGCCAGGCGGTCGAACAGCTTCTGGCCTGGCAGGCCGGCGAGCAGTTCGCTCTTCACGGGCTCACCGCTCACGATCATGTTCAGTGCGGTTTCCACACCCAGCACGCGCGGCAGGCGCTGCGTGCCGCCGGCGCCGGGAATGAGGCCCAGCTTGACTTCGGGCAGCGCGATGCTGGTGCCCGGTGCGGCAATGCGGTAGTGGCAACCCAGGGCCAGTTCCAGGCCGCCGCCCATGCACACCGAATGGATGGCGGCAACGATGGGCTTGGGCGAGGCTTCGAGCGCGAGGATCACGCTCAGCAGGTTGGGCTCTTGCAGCGCCTTGGGCGTGCCGAACTCCTTGATGTCCGCACCACCCGAGAACGCCTTGCCTGCGCCGGTGATGACGATGGCCTTGACGGCGTCGTCGGCATTGGCCTTGGCGAGGCCGTCGGTGATGCCGATGCGCGTCGAGAAGCCGAGACCGTTGACCGGCGGGTTGGTCATGGTGATCACGGCGACATCGCCGAGCACTTTGTATTCAGCCGTCATGCTGCGTTCCTTGGTGTGTGAAGAAAAAGAAGAAAAAGCACGAGTGTTCTTTTTCGAGGGATTCTAGGCGTTTGCCGCCACGCAACAATGGCACGCAGTCGCTGCGGGGACAAGGCCCCGATACCGTTCGGGCCGAGCCGATCGACGCCTGCTGGCGCTGCGGCGGCCCTTCGACAAGCTCAGGGCGAACGGGTTCGGGGCGTGTTCGGGTTGTGTTTTGCAGACTCAGACTTCGAGCCACTCTTTGCGCGTGGTCGCGTCGGCGCGCAGGCTGTCGGGCGTGCCGTCGAACACGATGCTGCCGTGGCCCATGACGAGCGCGCGGTCGGAGATCTGCATTGCGATGGTGAGCTTCTGCTCGATCAGCAGCACGGAGATGCCCTTGTCCTTCAGCGTGCGCAGGTACTGCCCCACCAACTCGACGATCTTGGGCGCAAGGCCTTCGGTCGGCTCGTCGATGATGATCAGGTCGGGGTCGCCCATGAGCGTGCGGCACAGCGTGAGCATCTGCTGCTCGCCGCCCGACAGCACGCCGGCTTCGGTGTGCTGGCGTTCCTTCAGCCGCGGGAACATGGTGTACATGTCGTCGAACTGCCAGCGGCTGCCTTTGCCGGTGCCCTTCTGTCCCAGCAGCAGGTTCTGGTGGACCGTGAGCTTTGGAAAGATGTCGCGGTTCTCGGGCACGTACCCGATGCCGAAGTGCGCAATTTCGTAGGCCTTGCGGCGCAGGATGTCTTGCCCCTTCCAGTGCAGGCCGCCTTCGGCATGTACCAGGCCCATGATGGCCTTGGCGGTGGTCGATCGGCCGGAGCCGTTGCGGCCCAGCAGGGCGACGATTTCGCCGGGGTTCACGTCGAACGAAACGCCATGCAGCACATGGCTCTTGCCGTAGTAGGCGTGGATGTCTTGAAGCTTCAGCATGTCAGTGGCTCCGCCGCGCGTTGTGTTGCTCGTTGCCTTTTGTTTCGGCGCTTTTGTTCGGGGTGCGTTTGTTCAGGGTCTTGTTGTTCAGGGCGGGTGCACAGGCCGCCGGGTGCTCCCCTCCGCGAATGTCCCCCGGGGCTTCGCCCCTCCTCCTTTATTTCGCTGCGGGGAGCACCCGACGCCCTGTTCACCTGGACACGCCCTGCGTACTCGCCGATCAATGACCGCTCTGAGACGCTCACGCCGATGGGGTGCCTTGCGCAGCGAAATAAAGGAGGAGCGAAGCGGGGGACATTCGCGGAGCAAGGCACCCCGTCGGCGTGGGCGCCGCCCTGGACAGCAGCGCGTAACTGGCCAGCAGCGCTCCCAAAATCGCGACCGCCAAAGTCCGCCATCAATGCCCCGCCCCTTGCGCATCGGCAACAGAAGAGCCCAGATACGCCTCCTGCACACGCGCATTGGCGCGCACCGCGGCAGGCGTATCGAAGGCGATGACTTCGCCGTAAACAACCACCGCAATCTTGTCGGCCAGCCCGAACACCACACCCATGTCGTGCTCGACAGTCAACAGCGTCTTGCCCACGGTCACATGCTTGATCAGCGAGATGAAGTGCGAAGTCTCCGTCTTGCTCATGCCCGCCGTAGGCTCGTCCAGCAGGATCACGTTGGCGCCCCCCGCAATGGTCACGCCAATCTCGAGCGCGCGCTGCTCGGCGTACGTGAGGTTCACCGCGTGCACGTCGCGCTTCTTCTCCAGCCCGATCTGCTTGATCAGCTCTTCCGTGCGCTCGTTGGCATCGTCCAGGTTCGACAGAAAACGCAGAAAGGTGTACTTGTAGCCCAGGCTCCACAGCACCCCGCAGCGCAGGTTCTCGAACACGCTCAGCTTCGGAAAGATGTTCGTGATCTGAAAGCTGCGCGACAACCCCATGCGGTTGATTTCGTAAGGCTGCTTGCCGTCGATGCGCTGCCCGTTCAGCAGCACCTCGCCGCTGGTGGGCGCCAGGCGCCCGCTGATCAGGTTGAACAGCGTCGACTTGCCCGCGCCGTTCGGCCCGATGATGGCAATGCGCTCGCCCGTGTTCACCGCCAGGTCGACCCCGCGAATGATGTCGGTCTTGCCGAAGCTCTTGCGCAGACCCTTGAGTTCGAGTGAATAGGTCATGCCGTCTCCCGCCGCTTGATCTCTGCTTCGATTTCTTCCTGCGCGTGGCCCCACGCCTTGGCAAAGCGCCTGCGCACCACCTCGAACACGGCCAGGCCCACCGCCAGCAAAGCCACCGCCACCGTCCAGCTCGTGGCCGACGAGGTGTCGAGTTGCAGGCCCGCGAACGGCACCATCGGGCCGAGCGCCGCGTTCAGCTGCATGTGATAGATCATCTCGACGATGGCCGCCGCGCCGGCCAGCATGATGGCCGCGCCGATGAACAGGCCCACGTACAGCAGGTAGAAGCGCTTGATCTTGCCGAACAGCGCCACGCGCACGTTCATCATGATCAGGCTGGCCACGCCACCGGGCGCGAACATCACCATCAGCAAAAACACAAGGCCCACGTACAGCAGCCAGGCCTTGCTGAGCTCCGACAGCAGCACCAGCGCGAACACCAGCAACGCCGCGCCGATGATCGGCCCGAAGAAGAAGGTGGCCCCCCCCAGGAAGGTGAACAGCAGGTAGCTGCCCGAGCGCAGCCCGTTCAGGCTGTCCGCCGCGTTCACGATCTCGAAGTTGATGGCCGCCAGCCCGCCGCCAATGCCGGCAAAGAAGCCCGCGATGATGAAAGCGTAGTAGCGCACGCGCTGCGTGTTGTAGCCGATGAACTCCACCCGCTCCGGGTTGTCGCGCACCGCGTTCAGCATGCGGCCCAGCGGCGTGCCGGTGAAGGCGAACATCAGCGCGGTGCAGATGAAGCAGTACACCGCGATCAGGTAGTACACCTGGTTCTGCGGCCCGAAGGTGATGCCGAAGAACGCCGTGCCGTACACGCGGTTGGTGGTGATGCCGCCTTCGCCGCCGAAAAAGCTCGGGAACATCAGCGCCATGGCCGCGACCAGCTCGCCCAGGCCGAGCGTGATCATGGCAAAGGTGGTACCCGACTTCTTGGTCGACACGTAGCCGAACACCACGGCGAAGAACAGGCCGCCCAGCCCTCCCACGAGCGGAATGAGCACCAGCGGAATCGGCAGTTGGCCGGCGCTGGCCATGTTCATTGCATGGATGGCAATGAACGAGCCCAGCCCCACGTACACCGCATGGCCAAAGCTGAGCATGCCGCCCTGCCCCAGCAGGATGTTGTAGCTCAGGCAGATGATGATCAGGTAGCCGATCTGCGACAGCATGGTGAGCGCCAGGCTGCTGGTGAACAGCAGCGGCGCCACGATCAGCAGCAGCGCGAACAGCGACCAGATCAAGATGCGGCCGATGTTCAGCGGCTTGAAGCGGTAGTAGCCGGTGCGCGCCTTGGCCGGCGCGGCCGGCGTGGTGGTGGTTGCGGTGGTCATGGCGTCAGTCCTCCCGGGTTCCAAGAAGACCCTTGGGTCGGAAGATGAGGATCAGCACCAGAAACAGGTACGGCAGGATGGGCGCCACCTGCGAGATGGTGAGCTTGAGCAGCTCGTAGCCGAAGGTCTGCTCCGTCACCGCCATGCCCAGTGCCTGCAGGCCGGTGGCCAGCGACTGGTCCATGGCCACGGCAAAGGTCTGTACCACGCCGATGATCAGCGAGGCCAGAAAGGCACCCGCCAGCGAGCCCATGCCGCCGACCACCACCACCACGAAGATGATGGAGCCCACCGAGCCCGCCATGGCCGGCTCGGTGACGTAGGTGTTGCCACCCACCACACCCGCCAGCCCCGCCAGCGCGGCACCGCCGCCGAACACCAGCATGAACACGCGCGGCACGTTGTGGCCCAGGGCCTCCACCATGTCGGGGTGCTTCAACGCCGCCTGAATGACCAGCCCGATGCGCGTGCGCGTGAGCAGCAGCCACACCGACACCAGCATCAGCACCGCCACCAGCATGATGAACGAGCGCGACTTGGGAAACTGCGTGCCGTACAGCGAGAACAGCGGCCCCTGCAGCGCCTGCGGCAGGCCGTAGGGCACCGTGGAGCGGCCCCACACCAGCTGCACCAGCTCCAGGATGAGGTACGAGAGACCGAAGGTCACCAGCAGCTCGGGCACATGGCCGAACTTGTGCACGCGGCGCAGGCAATAGCGCTCGAAGGCCGCGCCCAGGGCGAACACCAGCAGCGGCGCCAGGAACAGCGCCGGCCAGAAGCCCAGCACGCCCGAGATCGTGTACGCGAAATAGGCGCCCAGCATGTAGAAACTGGCGTGCGCGAAATTGAGCACGCCCATCATGCTGAAGATCAGCGTGAGGCCGGAGCTCAGCATGAACAACAGCAAGCCGTAGCTCACGCCGTTGAGCAGCGAGATGACGAAGAATTCGACGTTCATCGGTCTTTCGTGTCGGTAAAAAAAGAAAAAGGCCCGAGTGTTGAAGTCGGGCCTCGACCGCTTGGGCGCGTTCCCCGGATCAAGAAGGACGCTTCATCTGGCAGGAGGTGGGCGTGCTCGCCACATAGGCGTCGTAGTACTTCACCGGGGCCAGCGTGTAGCCGGTGTTCTCCGGGCTGTACGGGTACTTGGCGCTGGCCTTTTCCCACTTGGTGATGTACAGGCCCTGCTGCAGCTGGTGGTCGGTCTTGCGCAGCTCGACGTCGCCGTTGAAGCTCTTGAACTTCAGCCCTTCCATGGCGGCGGCCACCTTCACGGGGTCGGTCGACTTGGTCTTCACGAAGGCCTCGGTGAGCGCCTGGAACACGGTGTACACGTCGGTGGTGTAGAGGTCGTCGTTGAACTTTTTCTTGAAGTCGTCGGCGTACTTCTGCATGTCGCCGCCCATGTTGTAGTGGGCATAGCCGACCTGGTACACCTTGCCGTCGGAGGCTGAGCCCATGGCGGTCGGCGTGCCGGTGGTCACGGCGTAGTAGGTGTAGAACTTGACGTTCAGGCCAGAGTCGTTGGCCGCCTTGATGAGCAGCGCGAGGTCGGAGCCCCAGTTGCCGGTAATGACGGTGTCCGCGCCCGAGGCCTTGATCTTGGCGATGTACGGCGAGAAGTCGCGCACCTGGGCCAACGGGTGCAGGTCGTCGCCCACGATCTGGATGTCGGGGCGCTTCTGCTTCAGGTCTTCCTTGGCGTACTTGGACACCTGCTGGCCGTGCGCGTAGTTCTGGCCAATGATGTAGACCTTCTTGATCTCCGGCTGGTCCTTCATGTAGGTGGTCAGCGCTTCCATCTTCATGGACGTGTCGGCGTCGAAGCGGAACTGCCAGTAGCTGCACTTGGCGTTGGTCAGCTCGGGGTCGACCGCGGCGTAGTTCAGGTACAGCGCTTCCTTGCCGGGGTTGCGTGCGTTGTTCTTCTCCAGCGCATCGATGATGGCCAGCGCCGGGCCGGAGCCGTTGCCCTGCACGATGTAGCGCGCGCCCTGGTCCAGCGCCGAGCGCAGCGCGCTGGTGGTCTCCTGCGGGCTGAGCTTGTTGTCGATGCCGATGATCTCGAACTTCACGCCCGCGGCGTTTTTCTTGTTGAACTCTTCAGCGAAGAACTGGAAGGTCTTGAGCTGGTTGGTGCCGACCGCGGCCATCAGGCCGGAGAGCGGGTCGAGCCAGGCGATCTTGACGGTTTCGCCCTTCTGGGCGAGGGCACCGGTGGCGGTGGCCGCAATGACGGCTGCGGCTGCGATTTTCAGAGCGAACTTCAATCTATATCTCCTGGTCAAACCGATTCAGAACCGAATCAAAACGCTGTACGAGCGTACAAGCGTTTGAAGCCCCTCCCCTCAGGGAATGCCCGTAAGAGGGAGGCCGCAAAGGCCCGTTTCTATCGCGCATGCGACACGCTTTTCGCTTGCTTTCTACCGATGGGTAGATTTTTTCTACCAGCGGGTAGCAACGCCGCGAAAGGCGCGCGCGGCCTGCCCTCAGGGGCGCTTCATCTGGCAGGTGGTGGGCGTGCTTGCCACGTACGACTCGTAGTACTTCACCGGCACGTTGGTGTAGCCGGTGTTCTCCGCGTCGTAGGGATACTTGGCGCTGGCCTTCTCCCAGCGCGAGATATAGAGGCCCTGCTGCAATTGGTGGTCGGCCTTGCGCATCTCGACCTCGCCGTTGAAGCTCTTGATCTTCATGCCTTCCAGCGCCGCGGCCACCTTCACCGGGTCGGTCGACTTGGTCTTGGCGAAGGCGGCGTCGAGCAGCGCGAACACGTGATAGATCGAGGCCTGCGTCAGGTCGTCGTTCATGCGCTTCTTGTAGCCGTTGAGCAGCTGCTGAATTTCTCCGCCCATGTTGTAGTGGGCATAGGCCACGGTGTAGACCTTGCCGTCCGACGTGGCGCCCATGGCCGTGGGGGTGCCGGCGCCCGGCGCGTAGTAGGTCAGAAACTTGACGTTCAGGCCCGAGTCGTTGGCCGCCTTGATCAGCAGCGACAGGTCGGAGCCCCAGTTGCCGGTGATGACAGTGTCCGCGCCCGAGGCCTTGATCTTGGCGATGTACGGCGAGAAGTCGCGCACCTGCGCAAGCGGGTGCAGGTCTTCGCCCACGACCTGGATGTCGGGGCGCTTCTGCTTCAGGTCTTCCTTGGCGTACTTGGCCACCTGCACGCCGTGCGCGTAGTTCTGGCCGAGCAGGTACACCTTCTTGATGTCGGGCTGGTCCTTCATCCAGGTGGTGAGCGCCTCCATCTTCATGGAGGTGTCGGCGTCCACCCGAAAGTGCCAGTAGCTGCACTTGCTGTTGGTCAGGTCGGGGTCGACCGCCGCGTAGTTCATGAACAGCAGCTCCTTGCCGGGGTTGCGCGAGTTGTTCTTCTCGATGGCGTCGATGATCGCCAGCGCGGGGCCCGAGCCGTTGCCCTGCATGATGTAGCGCGCGCCCTGGTCCTGCGCGGAACGCAGCGCCGCGGTGGTCTCCTGCGGGCTGAGCTTGTTGTCGATGCCGATGATCTCGAACTTCACGCCCGACTGGTTCTTCTTGTTGAACTCTTCAGCAAGGAATTGCGTGGTCTTGAGCTGGTTGGTGCCGACCGCGGCCATCAGGCCCGAAAGCGGGTCGAGCCAGGCGACCTTGACGGTCTCGCCCTTTTGAGCGAATGCGGCGGCAGCGGCCACCAGCATTGCGCAGGCAGCTACTGACTTGATAGCAAATTGCATAAAGAGTCTCCAGTTTTTGATTGGCGGAATCGCAGCGTACAAGCGCCCTTTTTTTCACCGCACAGGGATTGCCCGCAAGGAAGGCCGCCGGGGCGGCTTTCCTATCGCGTGCGCGACAGTGCGGCAGGGCTTGGCCTGTGGGTTCAGGGGGCGGGCAGCTTGTAGTCCTTGAGCAACTCGCGCAGCTTGGTCTTCAGAATCTTCCCGGTGGCGCCGATGGGAATGGCCTCGACGAACACCACGTCATCGGGAATCTGCCACTTGGCGGTCTTGCCTTCGTAGAACTTCAGCAGCTCTTCGCGGCTGACCTCGGCGCCGGGCTTCTTCGCCACGGCGATGATCGGGCGCTCGTCCCACTTGGGGTGGAACACGCCGATGCAGGCGGCCATGGCCACGGCGGGGTGCGCCACGGCGATGTTCTCGATCTCGATGGAGCTGATCCATTCGCCGCCGGACTTGATCACGTCCTTGCTGCGGTCGGTGATCTGCAGGTAGCCCTCGGCGTCGATGGTGGCCACGTCGCCGGTAGGGAACCAGCCGCGGTTGCGCGCGTCGGGAATCAGCGGGTTGCCGCCCTCCCCCTTGAAGTATTCCTTGACGATCCACGGGCCCTTGACCAGCAGGTCGCCGTAGGCCTTGCCGTCCCAGGGCAGCTCGTTGCCCTCGCCGTCGACGATCTTCATGTCGACGCCGAAGATGGCGCGGCCCTGCTTCATGCGGATCTGCAGCTGCGCATCGGCCGGCAGCGACAGGTGCTTGTTCTTCAGCGTGCACAGCGTGCCCAGCGGGCTCATTTCGGTCATGCCCCAGGCGTGCAGCACTTCCACGTTGTACAGCGTGCCGAACGCCGTGATCATGGCCGGCGGGCAGGCCGAGCCGCCAATGACGGTGCGGTTGAGCTTGCTGAACTTCAGGTCGTTGGCCTGCATGTGCCCCAGCAGCATCTGCCACACGGTCGGCACGCCGGCCGCGAAGGTGACGCCTTCGGCCTCGATCAGCTCGTACACCGACTTGCCGTCCAGCGCCGGCCCCGGGAACACCAGCTTGCAGCCCACCAGCGCCGCCGAATACGGAATGCCCCAGGCGTTGACGTGGAACATGGGCACCACCGGCAGCACCGAGTCCTGCGCCGACAGGCGCATGACGTCGGGCAGCGCGGCGGCATAGGCGTGCAGCAGCGTGGAACGGTGGCTGTACAGCGCGGCCTTCGGGTTGCCCGTGGTGCCGCTCGTGTAGCACATGCTGGAGGCCGAGTTCTCGTCGAAGCTGGGCCATTCGTAGTCGGTGGGCTGCGTGCCCATCCAGCTTTCGTAGCTCACCAGGTTGGGCACGCCGCTGTCGGCGGGCAGCTTGTCGGCGTCGCACAGCGCCACCCACTTGCGGATGGTGGGGCATCGGGCATGCACCGCCTGCACCAGCGGCAGAAAGCTCAGGTCGAAGCACAGGATCTGGTCTTCGGCGTGGTTGGCGATCCAGGCGATCTGGTCGGGGTGCAGGCGCGGGTTGATGGTGTGCAGCACCCGGCCGCTGCCGCTCACGCCGTAGTACAGCTCCAGGTGGCGGTAGCCGTTCCACGCCAGGGTGGCAATGCGGTCGCTGAACAGCAGTTGCTCGCCGTCCAGCGCATTGGCCACCTGCTTGGCGCGCGATGCGATGTCGCGCCACGTGCAGCGGTGAATGTCGCCCTCCACGCGGCGCGAGACGATCTCGCCGTCACCGTTGTGGCGCTCGACGAACTCGATCAGCGACGAGATCAAAAGCGGTTGGTCTTGCATCAAACCCAGCATCTACGGACTCCTAAAAGAAATGACTTCATTAAAACTTGGCGATCGAAGGATTCACGCAAGCTTCGGCCACTTCCACAATGACACAAACCCGCACTGCACGATGGAACGAAGCGGCTCGCGCCGGGGCCAGGCCGGCCCGTGCCTCAAGGCGCCACGCTGATCTTCGATTCCGTCAGCGTCGCGTCCAAGCGCAGTTGCGCCGGCCACGGCGCCCAGGTGGCGCCCAGCTCGGGCGTGTTCGGATCGCCCTTGCGCATGAACGCGCCCACGCTGGCCATGACGGCGGCCGACAGGGCCAGGCGCCCCTTCTCGTTGGCCTTGCCGCCAACGACGTTCGACAGCACCGACGGCCCGAAATTGCCGAACACGAACGGCAGATCGAACGCATGCGCGGCGCCGTACACCTCGTTCCAGGGGTAGGCCTCCTGCGCCCAGTCGAGCCGGTAGCTCCACAGGTTGGACTGCCGCGTCTTCATGGTGTCGAGCAGGTTGTCGCGGTTGGCCTCGAAGAGCAGCTTGGTGAAGAGCTGGGTGCGGTCGTTGAAGCCCGTGACCGGCGTTGCTACCGGCAGGTAGGACGCATCGACGATGTCGCCAGTGGTCAGCGTCTGCGTGGAAGCGTCGGGGTCGAAGTTCATCATCAGCGTGAGGCGCTTCGCATCGTCGATCTTCCAGCCCGGGGGCGTGGTCAGCAGCGACGCGAAGAGCTTGCCTTCTTCACGCGTGTTGCCCGCGAGGGTCGGCACCTTCACATACTGGTCGGCGGCAATGGCGTCGATCGGGTTCAGGGGAAGCACCGTGCCGTCGGGAATGGGCGCAACGCTGCCCAGCCCGGCCTTGAGCACCGTCGTCAGCAAGGCCCCGCCCTCCTTCGAGCGCATGTACTCGGCAATTTGCGCCGGCGTGCGCGAGGCGATATAGGTGGCAGCGGCGCCAGAGTTGGCCGCGGTGCCGTCGGCAACCAGCAGGCTCTTCAGAATGCCGTCGCCCTGCGCCAGCGACACCGCCGCCGGATACAGCGCCGGCGAAGCGCCCGGCTTGCCCGCCAGGTTGCTAGCCAGCGAGATGCCGCCGCTCATTTCGATGACCTTGTGGAACAGGCCCTTGGCCATCGGCGAGGTCATGACGGCCAGCAGGTTGGTGGCGCCGGCCGACTCGCCCGACAGCGTCACGTTGCCTGGGTCACCCCCGAAGGTGGCCACGTTGTTCTGGATGTAGCGCAGCGCGGCCATGTTGTCGAGCAGCGCGAAGTTGCCCGAGTCGTCGCCCGCGTTGCCGCCGGGGCGCAGCTGGGGCACGTTCAGGAAGCCGAGCACGCCCAGCCGGTAGCTGGCGGTGATGACCACCGCGTTGGCGGCCTTGGCCAGCTTGGCGCCGTCGTACAGCGGGTCGGCCGTGTAGCCAGAAACATTGCTGCCGCCGTGCACGAACAGCAGCACCGGCAGGTTCTTGTCGGTGCTGGCCGGGCGCCACACGTTGACGAACAGGCAGTCTTCGCTGCCCAGCGGCTGGCCCAGCGTGGCGGCGATGGTGGCGTCATAGGTGTTGTTGGTGCCGGGCCCGAAGATGCGGCCGATCTGCAGGCAGGCGGCGCCGAAGGTCTTGGCCGGGCGAATACCGCTCCAGGCCTCGGGCTCGGCCGGCGCGCGCCAGCGCAGGTCGCCGACCGGCGCCTTGGCAAAAGGAACACCCTTCCAGAAATAGGTACCCGACGCGGCGCTGTCGTCCACGCCTTCGATCTTGCCGGCCGTGGTCTGTCGCACCATGGGACCGTCTGGCGCCGGTGGCGGGGTCGCCGCAGGTGGCGCGGGTGCCGGCGCGGGCGCGCTCGGCAGCACCGCGAAGCCGGCGCCGCCGGACGATCCGCCGCCGCAGGCCGCGAGCGATGCCAATGCCGCGGCAGCCGCGGCGCTCGCCACCATGGCGGCGGCCCTGGCCGTCGCGCGCCTGGGTGCCACACCCTGGTTTTGTGTTGTTGGCTTTGTCTTCATGTTTTGTCTCCACACCGGGTTAATCGGAATTCCTGGCTTGGTGCGCGGCGGCCATACTTCGAGCCGTTTCGTTCGTCCGGCCGCCGCGCACAAAAAATTCTAGAAACAGGCCCCGGTTTCACCGCTATCGCAAGCGAGCCAATTCAATGACTTCAGGAGCCTCCCTCCCGCACCATTCGCGCAGGCCGTCGCGCCGTGCCGGCTGCACGCAACCGGAGCTGCGCACCAGCTCGGCCGCGTGGCTCGAAGGCGTGCTGTCGATGTTCGAAGCCGAGGGGCTGGACGTGCCCTGTCTGCTGCGCGACGCCGGCTTCGACCCCGACTCGCTGCACCGGCAGAACGCGCGCATTCCGGTCGACGAAATCACCGTGCTGTGGCAGCTGGCGGTGGCGCGCGCCGGCCGCGCCACGCTGGGCCTGCACCGCGACTTCGCCTCCACCCACAGCAAGCTGGGCACGGTCGGCCATGCCATGGCTTGCAGCCCGGACCTGGGCGCGGCGCTGACGCGGCTGGCCCGCTACATGGCCGTGATCTCCGACGCCACCGCGTTCTCGCTGGAACACGACGCGCGCGGGCGCTGGCTGGTGATGGCGCACACCGGCGGCAGCCTGCCCATTCCGCGCCAGCGCGTGGAATACGCACTGCTCACCACGCTCGTTCAGTGCCAGTGGCTCACGCGGCGCGAGCTGCATCCGCTGGCCATGGAGTTCGTCTACGCCGCGCCGGCCGACGACCACCGCCACCGCGAAGCCTTCGGCTGCGACGTGCGCTTCAACGCCGCGGCCAACCGCATGCTGATTTCGGCCGCCGACCTTGCCATGCCGCTGCCCACCCACCACGCCACGCTGGGCGAGATGCAGGAGCACCTCCTCGACGACCAGCTCGACCTGCTGGGCCAGACCACCACCAGCAGCCTGGTGTGCGCAGAGATTGCGCGCCGGCTGCAGCACGGCGAGCCGCGCCGCCAGGACGTGGCGTCAGGCCTGGGGCTGGCCGAGCGCACCTTGCAGCGCCGGCTGCAGGAAGAGTCGGAGTCTTTTCAGGGCCTGCTCGACCGCACCCGCCGCGAACTGGCGCAGCAGTACCTGGCCGAAGAGCGCCACACGCTCACGGCCGTGGCCGACATGCTGGGCTTTGTGGACAGCAGCAACTTCTTTCGCGCCTGCAAGCGCTGGTTCGGCGTGCCGCCGGCGCAGTACCGGGCGCGCATCTGGGACGGCGCGGCGCCCCTGGCGGCCTGAGCGCCCGCGGAGTTCCGGGGGCCCGATGGCCCGTCCGGCCAGGGGTTACGCGCTCTGCCGGACAATCCGCCCCATGAGCCTGCTTGCCGAAGACACCGTGGTCGCCGACCTCGGATTGCGCTGGAAACCCGGATTCGCGACCATCGGGCCCGCGTTTTTCACCGAATTGCGACCCACGCCCCTGCCCGACCCGTACTGGGTGGGCCGCAGCGAAGCCGTTGCGCGCGACCTGGGCCTGCCGCCCGACTGGCACGCCTCCCCCACCACCCTCGCCGCCCTCACGGGCAGCCTGCCCATCGCCGGCACGCAGCCGCTGGCTACCGTGTACAGCGGCCACCAGTTCGGCGTGTGGGCCGGGCAACTGGGCGACGGCCGCGCCATATTGATCGGCGAGGCCGACCTGGGAAGCCAGGGCGGGCTCGAAGTGCAGATGAAAGGCGCCGGCCGCACGCCCTATTCGCGCGGCGGCGACGGCCGCGCGGTGCTGCGCTCCAGCATCCGCGAATTTTTGTGCAGCGAGGCCATGCACGGCCTCGGCATTCCGACCACCCGCGCGCTGTGCGTCACGGGCTCCGACGCCCGCGTGCGGCGCGAAGAGCTGGAAAGCGCGGCCGTCGTCACTCGCGTGGCGCCGAGCTTCGTGCGCTTCGGCCACTTCGAGCACTTTGCCGCCAACCAGCGCGACGACGAGTTGCGCGCCCTGGCCGACTACGTCATCGACCGCTACTACCCGGCCTGCCGCAGCACCGATCGCTTCGGCGGCAACGCGTACGCGGCGTTCCTGGAAGCCGTGAGCGAACGCACCGCCGCCCTGCTGGCGCAGTGGCAGGCCGTGGGCTTCTGCCACGGGGTGATGAACACCGACAACATGAGCATCCTGGGGCTCACCATCGACTACGGCCCGTTCCAGTTTCTGGACGGCTTCGACCCGGGCCACATCTGCAACCACAGCGACACCAGCGGTCGCTACGCCTTCAACCAGCAACCCAACGTCGCGTACTGGAACCTGTTCTGCCTGGCGCAGGCGCTGCTGCCGCTGATCGGCGAGCAAGAGGTGGCCGTGGCCGCGCTGGAGTCTTACAAGACCGTGTTCCCCGCCGCGTTCGAAGGCCGCATGCGCGCCAAGCTGGGTTTGGCGGATGCCGCCGAAGGCGACCGCGCGCTGATCGAAGGCGTGCTCAAGCTGCTGGCCGCGGGCAAGGTCGACTACACGATCTTCTGGCGGCGCCTGTCGCACTTCATGGCCGACGGCAACGCCGAGCCGGTGCGCGACCTGCTCCCCGACCGCGAAGGCTTCGACGCCTGGATGCTCTTGTTTTCAGAGCGGCACAAGACCGGTGAGCGCGCGCGGGCGGCCGACCTGATGCTCAAATCCAACCCCAAGTTCGTGCTGCGGAACCACCTGGGGCAGCAAGCCATCGAAGCAAGTCAGCAAAAAGACCATGCAGGTGTGGCAACCTTGCTGGCCCTGCTCCAGACCCCCTTCGACGAACACCCCGGTGCCGACGCGTACGCCGGCTTCCCGCCCGACTGGGCCTCCACCATCGAAATCAGCTGCTCCTCATGACCACGCCCGTACAGAAAACCGACGCCGAATGGAAAGCGCTGCTCGCTGAAAAAGGCGCCGAGCCGGCCGCGTTCGAAGTAACCCGCCACGCCGCCACCGAACGCCCCTTCACCGGCAAGTACGAAGCGCACTGGGACGACGGCACCTACCACTGCGTGTGCTGCGGCGCCAAGCTGTTCGACGCCGCCACCAAGTTCGACGCCGGCTGCGGCTGGCCCAGCTTCTCGCAGGAGGCGGTGCCGGGCGCCATCCGCAACATCGTGGACCGCTCGCACGGCATGGTGCGCACCGAGAACGTGTGCGCCGGTTGCGGCGCCCATCTGGGCCACGTGTTCCCCGACGGCCCGACAGAAACCGGCCTGCGCTACTGCATGAATTCCGCGTCGCTCGACTTCCAGAAAAAATGAAACTGCTCCTCGACTTCTTTCCCATCCTGCTGTTCTTCATCGCCTACAAGCTGGGCGACATCTACACCGCCACCGGCGTGCTGATGGCCGCCACCGTGGTGCAGATGGCGATCATCTACGCCATGGAGCGCAAGCTTCAGGCCATGCAGAAGGCCACGCTGGTGCTGATCCTGCTGTTCGGCACGCTCACGCTGGTGCTGCACGACGACCGCTTCATCAAGTGGAAGCCCACCGTGCTGTACGGCGCCATGGCCATCGCACTGTCGGTGGCCGTGTGGGCGCTGAAGAAGAACTTTCTGAAGATGCTGCTGGGCCAGCAACTGGAGTTGCCGGAGCGCATCTGGGGCCGGCTCAATGTGGCGTGGATCGGTTATTGCCTGTTCATGGCGCTCATCAACGCCTACGTGGCGGCGTACTTCACGACCGAGGCCTGGGTCAACTTCAAGCTCTGGGGCTATGCGTTCCCCATCGTCTTTCTGGTGGCGCAAGGCCTGTACATCGCGCCGCACCTGAAGAACGAAGACAAGCCAGCGGCATGACCGGCACCGCCATTCCGCTGCCCACCGTGGCCGCCCTGGAGGCGGCGCTGCGCGATGCGCTGGCGCCCACGCAGCTCGAGGTGATCGACGAAAGCGCCGCGCACGCGGGCCATTCGGGCGCCAACGCAGAGGGCCACGGCACCCATTTCAGGGTGCGCATCGCCTCCCCCTTGTTCGAAGGAAAGCCCCGCGTGGCGCGGCATCGGCTTGTGTATGATGCCCTCCAGGTTTTTATTGCACAGGGTCTGCACGCCATCGCCATCGAGGTGCTCTGAGTCGCTCCATCGGTCGCACGCTGACTACGCGCTGCGGCCTCCGGCTCCCCCCTTTCTGTGCTTGCCGCCTCTCTCCGCTTTCTTTCCCGCGCTTTTTCCTACACGCGCATTTCCTTCCCAGCTTGATATTCATTCCATGAAAAAACAAATCTTGCAGGCCGTCGCGGCCGCAGTGCTGCTCGGTGCCATGTCCACGTCGGCACTGGCGCAGAACGCAGCCATCGTGAACGGCAAGCCGGTGCCCAAGGCCCGCATGGACGTTCTGGCCCAGCAACTGGCAGCCGCGGGCCGCCCGGTGACGCCTGAAATGCAAAGCCAGCTGCGCGAGGAAATCGTGGCACGCGAAGTGTTCATGCAGGAAGCCCAGAAGCAAGGCCTGGACACCGGCGAGGACTACAAGAACCAGCTCGAACTCGCTCGCCAGGCCATCCTGATTCGCGCGCTGTTCGAGAACTACCGCAAGACCAACCCGGTGACCGACGCCGACGTGAAGGCCGAGTACGACAAGTTCGTGGCGGCCAACGGCGGCAAGGAATACAAGGCGCGCCACATCCTGGTGGAAACCGAAGACCAGGCCAAGAAGATCCTGGCCGACCTGAAGAAGGGCGCCAAGTTCGAAGACATCGCCAAGAAGCAGAGCAAGGACCCGGGTTCGGGCGCCAACGGCGGCGACCTCGACTGGGCCAACCCCGCCAACTTCGTGCCCGAGTTCTCGGAAGCGATGATCAAGCTCAAGAAGGGCGAAACCACCCCCGCCCCGGTGAAGACCCAGTTCGGTTATCACATCATCCGCGTCGACGACATCCGCCAGGCACAGCTGCCGAAGATGGAAGAAGTCAAGCCGCAGATCACGCAGCAGCTGCAGCAGCAGCGCCTGCAGAAGTACCAGGAAGACCTGCGCGCGAAGGCGAAGGTCGAGTAACTCGGTCTCCAAGCAAAAGACAAGCGACCTCAGGGTCGCTTTTCTTTTGGGGCGGGCGGTGCCGAATGCCGCAGCCCGTTGCCATCTGCGACACTCGCGGCCTTCACGCACACCCACGCCAAGCCCATCCGAATGCAAGCCGCAGCCTGGCCTCCCTCCGCAAAGAACTGACCGCCCTCTGGCGCTGTGCTATTTCACGAACGCACAGCCCTGGTGGCGTCGCCCTGCCCCGCCGCAACCTGGCGGGGCCGTCGTCGTTCTTTCGTTTTGGGAAATTCCTGTGCTCACATTCAATGCACTGATGGCGCTAGCCATCCCCCTGGTTCCGCGCGCCCTCGTTCAAAAGGCATCTCGTCGCTACATTGCCGGCAGCAGCGTCGGCGAGGCTGTCGCGCGCATCCGCGAGCTCAATGCACTGGGCTGCACTGCCACCGTCGATGTACTTGGCGAACTCGTGGTGGACCTGCGGCAGGCCGAGCGCACGGCCGATGAATACGTCGAAGTGCTGCATGCGCTTGATGCCCACGGGCTCGATGCCAACGTGTCGGTCAAACCTTCCGCGCTGGGCCTGTTGCTGGACGAAGCGCGTTGCGAGCACAACCTCCTGCGCATCGTCGATGCAGCAGCGCGCCATGGCAACTTCGTTCGCATCGACATGGAAGACGCAAGCTGCACGCAGAGGGAGATCGATCTGTTCGATCGGCTGAGGCTGCGGCACGCGAATGTCGGTCTTGTGCTGCAGGCGTACCTTCAGCGCACCTACCGCGATATAGAGCCGCTGCTAGGGCCGGGGCGAAACTTGCGGCTGTGCAAAGGCATCTATGTCGAAGACCGCCGGCATCTGGTGGACGGTGCATGGCAAGACAGGCGCGCCATCAACGCGCACTTTCTGCATCACGTGGGCCGGTGTTTCGACACGGACACTTTCGTCGGCGTCGCCACGCACGACGCGGAATTGATCGACAGCGTGATGGCGCTGGCGCGCCACCGAAACATCGATGGATCGCGCTTCGAATTTCAGATGCTGCTGGGTGTGTGCGAGCCGTTGCGCGACCGCCTGCTGCAAGCCCGCTTTCTGGTGCGCATCTACGTGCCTTATGGCAAGGACTGGTTCGGCTACAGCACGCGGCGCATCAAGGAGAACCCGCAGATCGCGGGCTATCTGGTGCGGGCGATGCTGAGGCGCTGAGCGCGCTGCACTTGGGCTTTGCACGCGCTCCCGTCACCACGAGTGCGACCCCGCTCATCACCAACGCGATGCCGAACAAAGTGAGCGCGGCGGGAACTTCCTTGAGAAAAAGCGCGCCGATCAACACCGCCAGCGCCGGAGCGAGCGCACCGAAGATGGCCGCCCTGGGGGCGCCGATCCGACGCACGGCCTCGGTGTAGAAATACATTCCCAGGATCGCGACCAGGATGCCTTGCGCGATCACCTGGAATCCGACGGCCGCCGGTGGCGCAGTGAAGATGTTCGGCGTGAACCACAAGAAGTAGATCGGCGTGAACAGCACGGCGGAGCACACGTTCACCAAGGCTGTGGCGTGCCACGGACTGATGCCCGATCGACGCTGGGCAATTGTGAAACTCGCAAAGCACAGCCCTGCAAGCAGAAAAAGCAGATCGCCTCGCCACTCGCCTGCCGCCCGATTGGCAAACAGTGCGTAGCCGCCGATGCAGAGCACACCGGCAACCACAACCGCCATGCCCGCGAGTTGCTGGCGTGCAAATTTTTCGTTGAACAGAACACCCGACAACACGGCTACCCAGATCGGCATCGTTCCGATCATGAGCGTGGCGACATGCGATGCAGGCGCAAAACGCATGCCCACCGAGCCAAGCATCATGAAGGGGACGCCTGCACCCAGGACCATCACCAGCAGCCGCACGATGCCGATCTGGCCAATGCCCAAGCCTTTGCGAACAAGGATGGGCCACAAGAGCAATGCCGAGACGCCGAAGCGCAGAAACGTCACGTCGTGCGGCCCCAGATTGGTGGTTACGGCGAACCGTGTGGCGACCGACCAACTCGACCAGATCAAGGCAACTGCGAGACCACACAGTGCTCCGACAGCCAATGACCGCCGCGCTGTGGATCCCGCCGAATCAATGGAAAGAATTGTGGACATCAGGGCTGCTTGCCTCTGCGCAAGATCTTGATGATGCCGATGGCATCGTCTTGCGATTGCCCAGCCAGCATGGCCTGCGAGAACAGCTCACGATTGGCCTGGGCAATCGGGAGCCAGACACCGCGTTGCGCCGCTTCGTCGCAGACCAGGCCGATGTCCTTGGCCACATGGCGGATCGGCGCCTGCTCCGCAAAGTCATCCGACACGAGCTTTGCGACTTTCGAGCGCAACACATCGTTGGCCAACGGGCCCGCTTGCGCCATGTCCAGAAACTGCTGCACATCCAGACCGATGCCCGCTGCAAAATGCGTGGCTTCCGAAATCGCCTCGAAGCAGGCGATGAGCAGCAGCTGGTTGGCCAGCTTCATGCGCATGGCTGTCGGCACGGGGCCGCAGCGAACAGTCTTCTTTCCTATGGCGTCGAACAAGGGCTGGATGTCGTCGATGTACACCTCCTCGGCCGCCGACGTCAGGATGACAAGTTGCCCCAGCTCGGCTGGTTGCCTGGAGCCCGAGACCGGCGCCTCGACATAGCGGGCCCCCGCCGCCGCCAGACTCGCCGCAAGCGCCGTCGAGTAGGCTGGTGCGACGGTGGCCATCAGGATGACGGTCTTGCCTTTCACAGGCGCCGCGATGCCGCCTTGCGACGACCGCTCCAGCACCTGGTCCACCTCTAGATGGCTCGGGACCATGATGACAACGGCATCCGACGCCAGAAAGACTTGGCCCGGCGTTTGTGCGACCGAAATGCCCAGAGGGCGCAATGCATCGCAACGCCCCAGCGTGCGGCTGTGCACCGTGACGCTGTGTCCGGCCTTTTTAAGATTTTTTGCCATGGGCTCGCCCATGACGCCGATGCCGACAAGTCCGATATTCATGCGATGCATTGACACCTTTTTTCAGATGCCATTCCTTTGTTGAAATTACCAACAACTCTAAGGAAAATGGGGCTGCCAAGAAACGAAAAATACAGAACAAGTAGTTCTGTGAAAGCGATGTATGGAATTCTCGGATTTGCAAATTTTTCGGACTGTGGTTCAGACAGGCGGCATCGTGCGCGCAGCAGAAGCCCTGCATCGGGCGCAGTCGAGCGTGACGGCGCGCGTAAAGGCATTGGAAGAAAAGCTCGGTGTTCAATTGTTCTTGCGCGAGGGGCGTCGAATGCAATTGACGCCGCAGGGCAAGATACTTGTAGGGTTCGCTGACCGAATGCTGGATCTGGCCAATGAGGCGAGCAACGCCCTTAAATCCGATCGGCCGACAGGCGTATTGCGCCTTGGCGCAATGGAAAGCACGGCGGCGGCCCGGTTGCCTGAGCCGCTCGGCCGCTTCCATGAGCGCTACCCGGAGGTGGCGCTGGAACTTTTTTCAGGTGATCCTGACGATCTGCTCAGCAAGGTTCTCTGCTCGGATCTGGACGCTGCGCTCATCGCTGACCCTGTCGCGCACCCCAGGCTGCAATCCGTCGAAATTTACAATGAGCAACTTGTCATCGTTGCCGAAGCCGGGCACGCGCACATTTCATCGCCGAAGGATTTGCCATCGAAGACGATCCTTGCTTTTCATCCTGGATGCCCGCATCGCAAGCGACTTGAGGATTGGTTTCTGCGAGGACGCGTCACGCCGGGGCGAATTGTGGAAGTCGGCTCCTACCATCTGATTCTCGGCTGTGTTGCCATTGGCATGGGCATCGCGCTGGTGCCGCACAGCGTACTCAATAGCTATGCCGAGCGCGCTCGCCTGAGCGTCCACAAGCTGCCATCGAAATTCGGTCGCGCCAAGACCAGGCTGATATGGCTCAAGGCTGCGCCTCAGGCCAAAATACTTGCGCTTTCTTCAGTTCTGCTGGAAACCCATGGCAGCCGGCAATACGAGACAGCGATCATTTAATTCAGTTACCAAAAATCAATTAATCAATCACCTGAATATCCATTACCGGTGAAATCAAAAAACAACGGGACATGGAATTGATTTTTATCAAATCAATTCTTCGAATCACCAATTGCAAAAAATTTAATTTCAACAAGCCATTTATTTGATGGCTGCCGAATAGAAAAGCCCCTCGGGGCTTTTCCTTTCACCCCACCCACTTGCGCGCATTGCGCCAGATCTGCATCCACGGGCTCAGCTCGCTGCGGTCCCCCGGCGTCCAGCTCATCTGGATGTTGCGGAACACCCGCTCCGGGTGCGGCATCACCGCGGTGAAGCGGCCATCCGGCGTGGTCACGGAGGTCAGTCCGCCCGCGCTGCCGTTCGGGTTGAACGGGTACTGCTCGGTCGGCTGGCCGTGGTTGTCCACGAAGCGCATGGCGCCAATGGCCTTGGCCGCGTCGCCGCGGTGCTTGAAGTTGGCATAGCCCTCGCCGTGCGCCACCGCAATCGGCAGCCGGCTGCCGGCCATGCCCGCGAAGAAAAGGCTGGGCGACTCGAGCACTTCGACCATCGACAGGCGGGCCTCGAAGCGCTCGCTCTGGTTGGTGGTGAATCGCGGCCAGGCGTCGGCGCCCGGAATGATGTCGGCCAGCTCGGCGAACATCTGGCAGCCGTTGCATACGCCCAGGCCGAAGGTGTCTTGGCGGCCGAAGAAGGTCTTGAACTGCTCGGCCAGCTTCGGGTTGAAGGTGATGCTGCGCGCCCAGCCGATGCCCGCGCCCAGCGTGTCGCCGTAGCTGAAGCCGCCGCACGCCACCACGCCCTTGAAGTTGGCAAGGTCCGCCCTGCCCGTCTGCAGGTCGGTCATGTGAACGTCGAAGGCCTCGAAGCCGGCTTCGGTGAAGGCGTAGGCCATCTCGACGTGCGAGTTGACGCCCTGCTCGCGCAGGATGGCGACCTTGGGGCGCGACTGCAGGATCGCGGGGGCGTTGAGGCCGCTGCCCTCACCCCTGCCCTCTCCCAGAGGGAGAGGGAGAAAGACATGCATGCCGGGGTCGGAAGGCAAGCCCGCCGCGGTGTGCTCGGCATCGGCGCAGGCGGGGTTGTCGCGCTCGCGGGCGATCTTCCAGCTGACCGAGTCCCACACCTGGTGCAGGTCGTGCAGGCTGGCGCTGAACACCGACTTGGCGTCGCGCCACACTTCGAGCTTGCCCTTGCCCGCGTCCATGGCCGAGTTGGCCGGCCGGGTCTTGCCGACAAAGTGGCTGTGTGCGCTCAGGCCGTGGGTGCGCAGCAGTTGCATGACCTCGTTGCGCTCCGACGTGCGCACCTGCAGCACCATGCCCAGCTCTTCGTTGAACAGCGCCTTGAGCGTGAGCTCCTCGCGCCGCGCGCTGACTTGCTGCGCCCAGTTCTTGGCGTCGCCGGTCTCCATGCGGCTGTCGGAAATGCCGTCGCCTTCGGTGACCAGCATGTCGACGTTCAGCGCCACGCCCACGTGGCCGGCAAAGGCCATCTCGCACGCGGTGGCGAACAGGCCGCCGTCGCTGCGGTCGTGCATGGCGAGGATCTTGCCGTCGGCGCGCAGCGCGTTCACCGCATTGACCAGCGCCACCAGCTGCGCCGGGTCGTCCAGGTCGGGCACGGTGTCGCCGCTCTGGTCGAGCGTTTGCGCAAGGATGCTGCCGGCCATGCGGTGCTGGCCACGGCCCAGGTCGATCAGCACCAGCGTGGTGTCGGCCTCTTCGGCGTTCAGCTGCGGCGTGAGCGTGCCGCGCACGTCGGCCAGCGAGGCGAAGGCGGTGACGATCAGGCTCACGGGCGAGGTGACCTTCTTGGCCTGGCCGTCGTCCTTCCACTGGGTGCGCATGGAGAGCGAATCCTTGCCGACCGGAATCGACACGCCCAGCGCCGGGCACAGTTCCAGGCCCACGGCCTTCACGGTTTCGTACAGCGCGGCGTCTTCGCCGGGCTCGCCGCAAGCGGCCATCCAGTTGGCGGACAGCTTCACGCGCGAGAGCTCGATGGGCGCGGCCAGCAGGTTGGTGATGGCCTCGGCCACGGCCATGCGGCCCGAGGCCGGCGCGTCCAGCGCGGCCAGCGGCGTGCGCTCGCCCATGCTCATGGCTTCACCGGCAAAGCCGGCGTAGTCGGCCAGCGTCACGGCGCAGTCGGCCACAGGCACCTGCCACGGGCCGACCATCTGGTCGCGGTGGCTCATGCCGCCCACGGTGCGGTCGCCGATGGTGATGAGGAAGCGCTTGGACGCCACGGTCGGGTGCGCAAGCACATCGATGGCGGCCTTGCGCAGGTCGACGCCGGTCAGGTCGAGCGGCTTGAAGGTGCGGGCGACCGCCTTCACGTCGCGGTGCATCTTGGGCGGCTTGCCCAGGAGCACGTCCATGGGCATGTCGACGGGCTGCTGGCTCCCTCCCCCGCTGGGGGAGGGTTGGGGTGGGGGCACAGCTGCGCTCGCTGCGCGCCCCGTGGGGCGCCCCGCACGGCAC
>NNBV01001338.1_pt1 | contig 30785 bp, 25 predicted proteins | sample 1173771 | NCBI WGS metagenome assembly NNBV01 (sample SAMN07173938, study PRJNA388173) | plant metagenome | isolation source: symbiotic tissue sample KVS11 | place: Norway: Troms, Kvaloya island | reverse complement strand
ACCTTGCGCCGCGAATGTCCCCCGGGGCTTCGCCCCTCCTCCTTTATTTCGCTGCGCAAGGCACCCCATCGGCGTGAGCGTGTTCAGAGCCGGAGTTGATCTGCGAGCACACAGAGCGTGCCCAGTGCACAGGGCGTCGGGTACTCCCCGCAGCGAAATAAAGGAGGAGCGAAGCGGGGGACATTCGCGGAGGGGAGTACCCGGCGGCCTGTGCACGCGCCCTGAACAAGAGCCCCGAACAAGCGCCCAGAACAACAGCACTCGCAACATCAAGCGCAGTGAAAACCTGAAATGAACCAGTTCCTGCGCAACCTCACCCCGACCCAACAGGTCGCGGCCCTGTTCCTCATCGTGTTCGGCGTGCTGGTCATCGTGAGCACCACGGCCTTCTTCCTGAGCTTCAGGGAACGCCGCAACCCCGTGCACGACGCCACATGGCAGGCCGAACTGGCGCATTTCCGCGGCCTGCTCGGCACCACCTGGGCCATGGTCGTGATCTTCTGGGTCGGCTGGGCGTTAGGCGAAACAGTCGCCACCGTGTTGTTCGCGTTGATTTCCTTCTTTGCGCTGCGCGAGTTCATCACCCTCTCGCCCACACGTCGCGGCGACCACCGCAGCCTGATCCTTGCGTTCTTCGTGGTGCTGCCCCTTCAGTTCTGGCTCGTGGCTACCGCGCGCTTCGACCTGTTCACCGTGTTCATTCCGGTCTACGTGTTCCTCGCCATTCCGGTGGTCAGCGCGCTGTCGAACGACGCCAGCCACTTCCTGGAACGCAACGCCAAACTCCAGTGGGGCATCATGGTCTGCGTGTACGGCATGAGCCACGTGCCCGCGCTGCTGCTGCTCACCTTCCCCGGCTACGAAGGCAAGAGCGCTTTTCTCGTGTTCTTCCTGGTGTTCGTCGTGCAGACCTCGGTGCTGGTGCAACACCTCATCTCGCGGCGCATGCAGCGCACACCCTTTGCGCCCAACGTGAGCCGCAGCTTCAACTGGACCAGCTGGGGCATCGGCATCGGGGTGGCCAGCCTGGTGGGCGCGCTGTTCTCGTTCATCACGCCGTTCAAGTTCGGCCAGGCGCTCGCGGTGTCGGTCATCGCCTGCATCGCGGGGTCGATGGGGCACCTGGTGATGAAGGCGCTCAAGCGCGACCGAGGCATTCCCAACTGGGGCAAGAAGGGCGTGGGCGTGACCGGTGCCAACGGCCTGCTCGACCGCGTCGATGCCCTGTGCTTCGCAGCGCCCATTTTCTTTCACTCCATCCGCTGGTACTTCAACGCCTGAGGCGCCTCAGGCGCCTGAAGCACCGCCAGGCCTTCAGGCCTTGCGGCGCACCACGCGGTCGAACACCTGCTTGGCCATGCGCCCCAGCGCCTTGGCCTTCACGGCCTGCAGTTCGCGCGCCATGCGCGTGCGCTGCGGCGCTGTCAGCGCCGTGCCGAACCGGCCCAGCGCCTGCTCCAGCGCCGCGCGCTGCGACGCCACGTTGCCCTGCCGGCCTTCGGCCTCGGCCAGCCATTCGCAGGCATTGGCGACACGCTCGCGCAAGGCCGCGTCGCCCGACTCGCCGAAACGCGCAATGAGCACGCGATACGCCTCGGCCTGCCCGCCCGTGTCACCTAGCTTTTCGAGCACCTTGGCCTTGTTCACCAGCGACTTGGCGGCCCACAGCTGAAGCGCGCTTGCTCGGGCGGCGGCGGTGCGCGCAACCACCTCGTCGTAGCAGGCGACGGCCTCGGCCAGCCGCCCGGCCTGGCGCAGCGTGGCGCCCTTGCGGAACAGCGCGCCGGCCACGCGCGCACGCAACTCGGGCAGATCGGAGTTGCCCCAGCGCGCGACGATCTGGTCGTGCACCCGCATCTCTTCCTCGGGCTGGCCCAGGCGGTCGAGCGCGGTGCTCTTGTACTGCAGGCACAGCGCCACCTGCTCCTGCATGGCCGTCGATGCGTCGGCGCCGTAGCTCGCGTCCATCGCGTCGGCCGCCTCGGCAACTTCGGCGAAGCGCGCCAGCGCGATCAGGCAGAAGGCCTTGTGCACCAGCGCCCGCGCGCATTGGCGGCGCAGCTCGGGGTGCGTCGACGCGGCATGCGCGGCGAGCACCTCGTCGAACAGCGCGATGGCCTGCAGCGGCTCGCCCGCATCGCCGTGCTTGCGGCCCTCTTTGAGCTTGTCGCGCACCGCGTCGCGCGTGGCGGTAGCGAGTTCGCCCGCATCGGACGGCCCTGCCCTGCGCAGCCGCTTCAGGCACGCCAGGCGCCCCGACGTCGCCTTGGCCAGGGTCGCCTGCAGCTCGGGCGCGGTGGCATCGTGCAAGGCGGCCGTCAGCCGCTCGTACACCGCGAGCGCATCGTCGGCCCGGCCCAGCAACTCGAGCAGCACAAAGCCCTGGTTGAGCCGCGTGCTCGTCACCGTGCGCTGCACCGCGGCATCGGTGTCATCGGCGAAGGTGGCCAGCAGCCGCTCGCAGGCGTCCAGCGCCGCCGTGCCGTCGCCCTGGTCGCGCAGCCCCACGGCCCAGTCATACGCGCGCACGACCGCCATGCGCCGCACCTGCGAGGAGGCATCGCGCCCATACCGTTCGAGCAGCCAGCCCACCAGCTCGGCGCGGCGCGCCTGTTCGTCGAGCCCCAGCCCGTCGAAGAACAGCGTGAGCGCGCGCACGCCCTCCACGCGCAGCTCGGGCGCCGCATCTTCCAGGCCGGCCTCGATCTGGTCGGCCACCTGCAGACACAGCACCTGGGCCTGCGTGTGCTGCGCCAGTTCGCGCAGGTTCAGCACCGACGCAAGCCGTGCCCGCGCCACGCGCAGCACCACGCCGGGATCGGTGCCGGCGTCGAAGCGCTCGATGGCCGCGTCGAGCGTGGCCAGGGCGCTCTGCGGCAGGCCGCGATGGTGTTCGATCTCGGCCTTCAGCAAGCGGGCGTCCATGCGCCATGCATCCAGCGCGGCATCGGCCTGCGCATCGAGCAGCGTGCTCATGAGGTCGCAGGCTGCGCAGCGGGCCTCGGGCTCGTCGATGAGCCAGGTGCGCTGCAACAGCGCGTGGGCCATCTGCGTGCGAATCTCTGGCTCGGCGCGCTGGCCATGCGCCGCCACCAAGCGGTCAAGCGTGGTCAATGCATCGGCCGAGCGGTGCAGCTGGCGCAGCATGTGCGCGATCAGCTGCAGCGCTTGGCAGCACGGCACCACCACGCCGGCCTCGGGCCGGTCGGCGAACGCCTCGAGCAGCCGGCTGCAGGCGGCCAGCGCATCGCCGTGGCGGCCCAGGTCGTTGAGCAACTCCGCATGGCGAAAGCTCGCGGCGGCCCGCTCGGCGGGATGCTGCAGGCGCGCCATGTCGGCCTGCACGTCATCCAATTGCTGCAGCGCGGAGGACTCGACTACATTCACATTCGCTTCCTTGTGTGGCGGGCCCTGCACATGGAGCGGGGCAGGCTGTACGAAGGGGCGGATTCTGCCCGCGATGGCACGGCTTTTCAGCGTGCCTTCAGACCCATTTCGACCCTCTTTACCCGGGCTTAGGCCTTTACGTTTCCTTTCATGCGCATTCTTGGCATCGACCCCGGCTTGCAGACCACCGGCTTCGGCGTGGTCGATGCGGACGGCCATGCGCTGCGCTACGTGGCCAGCGGCACCATCAGCACCCGGCACCTGGGCACGGGCAATCTGCCGGCGCGCCTGAAGGTCCTGTTCGACGGCATCGCGGAGATCACCGCGCGCTACCAGCCCGACGCGTCGGCGGTGGAGATCATCTTCGTCAACGTCAACCCGCAATCGACGCTGCTGCTCGGGCAGGCGCGCGGTGCCTGCGTGACGGCGCTGGTCACGCAGAACCTCTCGGTGGCGGAGTACACCGCGCTGCAGATGAAGAAGGCCGTGGCCGGCCACGGGGCTGCCGCCAAGGCGCAGGTGCAGGAAATGGTGAAGCGGCTGCTCGACCTGCCCGGCCTGCCCGGCGCCGACGCGGCGGACGCGCTGGGCATCGCCATCACGCACGCGCAGGTGGGGCGTTCAATGGCGCGGCTGGCGCAAGCGGCGGAGTTGTCGAAGACGCATGCCGGCACGTACCGGCAGGGACGGTCGCGCTGAGGGTGGCGCAGCCTGGAAAGCCTAGGCGACGCGCTCGGCGATCAGCACCGCGAAGAAGCCGAACGCCGCAAGCAGCGTCCACTTCAGCACGATCCAGCCGAAGCGCCGGTACTTGACCTGCCCCGTGCCCGCATAGAACGCGAAAGACACGCCCGCCACCAGCAACAGCAGCAGGATGGCCCAGCGGAACAGAAGCATGAGAGAAGCGCGGCCTTACCAGGCGCGCGCGACTTCGCCGAAACCGCGCGGTGCGCGCTTCTCGTCGTCGAAGGTCACGACTTCGTAGGCGTCGCTGTGCGAGAGCAGCTCGCGCAGCAGCTTGTTGTTCAGCGCATGGCCCGAGCGGAACGCGGTATACGCGGCCAGCAGCGGCTTGCCGATGATGTACAGGTCGCCCATGGCGTCGAGGATCTTGTGCTTCACGAACTCGTCGTCGTAACGCAGGCCGCCGGCATTGAGCACCTTGGTGTCGTCCATCACGATGGCGTTGTCCAGGCCGCCGCCAAGCGCCAGGCCCTTGCTGCGCATGTACTCCACCTCCTTGGTGAAGCCGAAGGTGCGCGCTCGCGCAATGTCGCGGCTGTACGAGTCGGTGCCCAGGTCGAACTCCACGCGCTGGCCGGTGGAGTTGACGACGCGGTGGTCGAAGTCGATCTCGAAGCTCAGCTTGAAGCCGTGGTACGGCTCCAGGCTCGCCCACTTCTCGTTGGCGCCCTCGCCTTCGCGCACCTCGACCTTGCGGGTCACGCGAATGAAGCGGCGCGGCGCCTTCTGCAGCGCGATGCCCGCGCTTTGCAGCAGGAACACGAAGGACGAAGCCGACCCGTCGAGGATCGGCACTTCGTCCGCCGTGATGTCGATGTAGAGGTTGTCGATGCCCAGGCCCGCGCAGGCGGACATGATGTGCTCGACTGTCTGCACCTTTGCGCCGCCGGTGGACACCGTGGACGCCAGGCGCGTGTCGGTGACCGACTCGGCCGTCATGCGGATCTCGACCGGCTCGGGCAGGTCGACGCGGCGGAACACGATGCCCGTGTCGGCCGGGGCCGGCCGCAGGGTCAGTTCCACGCGTTGACCGCTGTGCAGCCCCACGCCCACGGCGCGGCTGATCGACTTGAGGGTTCGTTGTTGCAGCACGCCGGCGATTTTAGGCGCCCGATGCCCATGACGCCCCAAGCCCTTGGCTATGTCACCGATAGACATGGGTTCTCTGAAAAGCCCCGGCGGTGGACGCAAGGGGCACGAAGCGAACGCAGTGCTCAGCAAGCCTCGGGGCCAGCGGAAGTCCCTTTCAGGTCTTCGCTGCGCCCCTTGCGAACCTTCGTGCCCTCTGCGTTGGGTCAGTCGATTCGCGGAACACCGAGGAACCGGCTTTGCCGGGCCTCTGGTGTTGCCCCCGGTAGGGGGTTGGCGAAGCGACACGAAGTGCGCGAAGCCTGGGGGTGAGCCCAGTTCAGTCTGCCTGGCGGCGCAGGAAGGCCGGGATCTCGAAGTCGTCCATGCCGCCCGAAGACAGCGCGTCGACCTTGGCGGCTGCCATCGTGCGGTTGGTGCGCCACACGCTGGGAACAGCCATGCCGTCGTAGTTCGGCTGGTTGCCGTGGCCACCGTTGCCGGCGTGGCCCGTGCCGCCGAGCGTCGGCACGGTGAAGCCGATGTTGTCGGTGCCGGTGCGGATCACTTCCAGCGTCGGTGCCTGGCGGCGTGCGTCGACACGCGACAGGCCCGTGGCCACCACGGTCACGCGCATTTCGTCACCCAGGCTGTCGTCGTAGGCAGCGCCGTAGATCACGTGCGCGTCCGGCGATGCGTAGGCGCGGATGGTGTTCATCGCCAGCTTCGACTCGTTCAGCTTCAGCGAGCCCTTCGATGCCGTCACCAGCACCAGCACGCCCTTGGCGCCCGACAGGTCGATGCCTTCGAGCAGCGGGCAGGCCACGGCCTGTTCGGCGGCGATGCGCGCGCGGTCCGGGCCCGCGGCCGCGGCCGTGCCCATCATGGCCTTGCCGGGTTCGCCCATGACGGTGCGCACGTCTTCGAAGTCGACGTTCACGCCGCCGTACTCGTTGATGATTTCCGAGATGCCGCCCACGGCGTTCTTCAGCACATCGTTGGCCTGCGCGAAGGCTTCGTCCTGCGTGACGTCTTCACCCAGCACGTCGAGCAGCTTCTCGTTGAGCACCACGATCAGCGAGTCGACATTGGCTTCGAGCTCGACCAGGCCGGCGTCGGCGTTGGTCATGCGGCGTCCGCCTTCCCAGTCGAAGGGCTTGGTCACCACGCCCACGGTGAGGATGCCCATTTCCTTGGCCACGCGCGCAATCACGGGTGCCGCGCCGGTGCCCGTGCCGCCGCCCATGCCGGCCGTGATGAACAGCATGTGCGCACCGTCGATGGCCGCGCGAATGTCGTCCACCGCGAGCTCGGCCGCCGCACGGCCCTTGTCGGGCTTGCTGCCCGCGCCCAGGCCGCTGGTGCCGAGCTGGATGATCTTGTGCGCGTTGCTGCGTTGCAGTGCCTGTGCGTCGGTGTTCGCGCAGACGAACTGAACGCCCTGCACGCCGCGCTCCATCATGTGGGCGACCGCGTTGCCGCCGCCACCGCCAACACCGATCACCTTGATCTGCGTGCCCTGATTGAACTCTTCGACTTCGATCATTTCGATGGTCATTTTTAACTCCTTGAATCTTGCAGTTGCCGTTGTGTATCTGTGAATGTTCTTGTGCCGTGACGAGATCAACGTGCGAGCGTCATGGCGGTGGACCTGTGCGTCGCCATCGCTCGTTGAAATGCAAAGGGGGGCTGCCGCGGGCCAGCCACAGTGGAGACTTGATCATGGCTAGAAATTCCCCACGATGAAGTCTTTGAAACGTCCGAATGCAGTCTTTACCGACCCGTTCTTCTGTGCCACCTTGAAGCCACGCATGCGTGCGAAGCGTGCCTCTTCGAGAAGGCCCATGACTGTAGCGGCGCGAGGCTGTGCAACCATGTCGGACAAGGCGCTCGAATACTTCGGAATGCCGCGTCGCACCGGCTTCAGGAAGATGTCTTCGCCCAGCTCGACCATGCCCGGCATCACCGCGCTGCCGCCCGTGAGCACCACGCCCGACGACAGCACTTCTTCATAGCCCGACTCGCGCACCACCTGCTGCACCAGCGAGAAAATTTCTTCGATGCGCGGCTCGATCACACCGGCCAGCGCTTGCTTGCTCAGCATGCGCGGACCGCGGTCGCCCAGGCCCGGCACCTCCACCTGCGACTCGGGGTCGGCCAGCAGTTGCTTGGCGTAGCCATGCTCCACCTTGATGTCTTCCGCGTCCTTGGTGGGCGTGCGCAGCGCCATCGCAATGTCGCTGGTGATGAGGTCGCCCGCAATCGGAATCACCGCCGTGTGGCGGATCGCGCCGTTGGTGAAGATCGCCACGTCGGTGGTGCCAGCGCCAATGTCCACCAGCACCACGCCCAGCTCGCGCTCGTCTTCGGTCAGCACCGCCTGGCTGGAGGCCAGCGGGTTCAGCATGAGCTGGTCGACCTCCAGCCCGCAGCGGCGCACGCACTTGATGATGTTCTCGGCCGCGCTCTGCGCGCCGGTCACGATGTGCACCTTGGCTTCAAGGCGCATGCCGCTCATGCCGATCGGCTCCTTCACGTCCTGCCCGTCGATCACGAACTCCTGCGGCTCCACCAGCAGCAGGCGCTGGTCGCTGGAGATGTTGATGGCGCGCGCAGTCTCCACCACGCGGGCCACGTCGGCCGGTGTCACTTCCTTGTCCTTCACCGCCACCATGCCGCTGGAGTTGATGCCGCGGATGTGGCTGCCGGTGATGCCGGTGTACACCCGGCTGATCTTGCAGTCGGCCATCAGCTCGGCCTCCTTCAAGGCCTGCTGAATGCTCTGCACCGTGGCGTCGATGTTCACCACCACGCCGCGCTTCAGGCCGTTGCTGGGCGCGATGCCCAGGCCGGCCAGCTTGAGCTCGCCGCCGGGCAGCACCTCGGCCACCACCACCATGACCTTGGCGGTGCCGATGTCGAGTCCTACGACCAGGTCTTTGTATTCTTTGGGCATTGATATGTCCTCGATTCCTCGGTGTTCGCTACTTGATTTTTCTTGGGGTCTCTGCCGAGACCGTGGTGACGCCGCGCAGCCGCAATGCATACGCGTCGTTGTGGCGCAGATCCGCGCCTTCGACATCGGCGACCGAACGCCGGTACTGGGCCGCGACCTGGGTCACGGTCTTCAAAAAACGCTGCAGCCTGGCCGTCACTTCCTCGCTCTGGCCGCGGCCGAGTTCGATCTGCGCGCCGCTGTCGAGCACCACCTTCCAGCTGCCGCGGCTCGACAGCGTGAGCTCGTCGATGCTCAGCTCGTAGGGCTCGAACTGCGGCTGCAGCACGCGGTACATGCCCAGCACCTGGCCGGCCTGCTCCACGGGGCCGTCCAGGCGCGGCAGGTTGTCGTCCACCTCCGCCACGTTGGCCTCGAACACGTCGCCGAAGCCGTTGATCAGCTTGGAGCCCGCGTCATCGCCCCAGGTGGCCACCGGCACCTGCTCGGTCAGCGTCACATGCAGCTTGTTGGGAAACTCGCGCCGCACCACCGCGCTGCGCACCCACGGCACCGCCTCGAAGGCGGCACGCGCGCGGCCCAGGTCGATGGTGAAGAAGTTGCCGTTCAGCTGCGGTGCCACGTTGGCGCGCAGCGTCACCGCGTTGTTGTGCGTCACCTCGCCGTCCACCTTGATGCCGGCCAGCGGAAAGAAAGGTTGGCGCAGCACCCACCAGGCGCCCGCCGCCAGCAGCATGAGCGTGACCATCACGAAGGCGATGTTCGCGACGATGTTCATGAGCTTGACGTCGAAGGGCGCGGGGATGCTGTCGGCCATGGCTATTGCGAGCCTCCCGTGGCGTCCAGCGAGGCCGATGCCAGCACGCGCAGGCACAGGTCTTCGTAGGCAATGCCCGCGGCGCGCGCGGACATCGGCACCAGCGAATGGCTGGTCATGCCGGGCGAGGTGTTCATCTCCAGCAGAAAGGGCTTGCGGTCGCTGGCGCGGATCATCACGTCGGCGCGGCCCCAGCCGCGGCAGCCGAGCGTGCGGTAGGCGGCCAGCGTGATGCGCTGGATCTCGTGCTCTTCGGCTTCGGGCAGGCCGCTCGGGCAGTGGTACTTCACGTCGTCGGTGAAGTACTTGTTCTGGTAGTCGTAGGCGCCCTCGGGCGCGGCGATGCGCACCACCGGCAGCGCGCGCGCGTCCAGGCCGAAGCCCAGCACGGCGCAGGTCACCTCTTCGCCTTCGATGAATTCCTCGCAGAGCACATCGGCGTCGTATTTGGCGGACAGCGTCACCGCGTCCTGCATCTGGGAGTAACCCTCGACTTTGGTCACGCCGATGGAGGAGCCCTCGCGCGGCGGCTTCACGATCAGCGGCAGGCCCAGCACGTCGGGCACGGCCATCACCTGCTCGCGGCTTTGCTGGTCGAAGGCCAGGCGCACGTACTTGGGCGTAGGCAGGTTGTCGGCCTGCCAGATGCGCTTGGTCATGACCTTGTCCATCGCCACGCTCGAAGCCATCACGCCCGAGCCGGTGTACGGAATGCCGAGCAGCTCGAGCGCGCCCTGCACGGTGCCGTCTTCGCCGTGGCGGCCATGCAGCGCGACGAAGCAGCGCGCGAAGCCTTCGCGCTTCAGGTCGGTGAGCTCGCGCTGCGACGGGTCGAAGGCATGGGCGTCGACGCCGCGCGAACGCAGGGCCTCGAGCACGCCGGTGCCCGACATCAAAGAGACTTCGCGTTCGGCGGAGCTGCCGCCGAACAGCACGGCGACCTTGCCGAAAAGCTGGGGGTTCTGAAGGCTCATTCGGCCCTCCCTGTGAGCGCGTCGCGCTGCGATGTTGAAGATGCGGCGGCCACCGTGCCAAGCTCGACCACCTTGCCCGGCACCGCGCCGATCGACCCGGCGCCCATGGAGAGCACCACGTCGCCCGCGCGGGCGTTGTCCAGAATGGCGCGCGGCATGGCGGCGATGTCGTCGATGAACACCGGCTCCACCTTGCCGGCCACGCGCAGTGCGCGCGCCAGCGTGCGGCCGTCTGCCGCCACGATGGGCGACTCGCCGGCGGCATACACCTCGCCCAGCAGCACCGCGTCGGCCGTGCCGATGACCTTCACGAAGTCTTCGAAGCAGTCGCGCGTGCGGGTGTAGCGGTGCGGCTGAAACGCCAGCACCAGCCGGCGGCCCGGGAACGCGCCGCGCGCGGCGGCAATGGTGGCGGCCATTTCGACCGGGTGGTGCCCGTAGTCGTCGATGACGGTGAAGGTGCCCGTGGCGCCCTCGCCCTGCACCGCCACTTCTCCATAGCTCTGAAAGCGCCGGCCCACGCCCTTGAAACCGGCCAGCCCGCGCTGCACCGCCTCGTCGGGAATGCCCAGCTCCACCGCCACGGCAATCACCGACAGCGCGTTCAGCACGTTGTGCTCGCCCGGCAGGTTCAGCACGATGGGCAGGTCGGGCAGCGTCACGCCGTTGCGCCGCTGCGCGGTGAAGTGCATCTGGCTGCCGACCGCGCGCACGTCGATGGCGCGCACCTGGGCGTCCTCGCCGAAGCCGTAGCTGGTGACGGGGCAGGTCACCTCCGACACGATCTCGCGCACCGCCGCGTCGTCGGTGCACAGAATGGCCACGCCGTAGAACGGCATGCGGTGCAGGAAGTCGACAAAGGCCTTCTTCAGGTTCGCGAAGTCGTGCCCGTAGGTCTCCATGTGGTCGGCGTCGATGTTCGTCACCACCGCCATCACCGGCAGCAGGTTCAAGAACGACGCGTCGGACTCGTCGGCCTCGACCACGATGTAGTCGCCGCTGCCCAGCTGCGCGTTGGCGCCGGCGCTGTTCAGGCGCCCGCCGATCACGAAGGTCGGGTCGAGGCCCGCGGCGTCGAGCACGCTCGCCACCAGGCTGGTGGTGGTGGTCTTGCCGTGCGTGCCGGCAATGGCAATGCCCTGCTTCAGGCGCATCAGCTCGGCCAGCATCACCGCGCGCGGCACCACCGGAATACGCTTCTCGCGGGCGGCCAGCACCTCGGGGTTGTCCGACTGCACGGCGGTGGAGGTGACGACCGCGTCGGCGCCCTCGATGTTCGCGGCCGCATGGCCCACGAAGGTGCCGATGCCCAGGCCCGCCAGGCGGCGCAGCGTGACGCTGTCGGCCAGGTCGGAGCCGGTGATGCGGTAGCCCAGGTTCAGCAGCACTTCGGCAATGCCGCTCATGCCCGAGCCGCCGACGCCGACGAAATGGATGTGACGAATCGCGTGCTTCATTTGGCAAGCTCCTCGCAAGCGCGAACAACGGCGTCCACGGCCTCGGTCTTCTGCAGGGTCTTGGCCTTGGCGGCCCGTTCGATCAGCGCGGTGCGCCCGGTTTTCTGTAGCAAATCAGCCAGCAATTCAGGAGTGAGGTCGGCCTGCTGCACCAGCCATCCGCCGCCCGCGTCCACAAGGAAGCGTGCGTTGGTGGTCTGGTGGTCGTCGACCGCCGAAGGGAAAGGCACGAACAGCGCTGCTGCGCCGACGGCCGCGATTTCTGTGACCGTGCTGGCCCCGGCGCGCGCGACGATGATGTCGGCGTCCGCATAGGCCTGCGCGGTGTCTTCGATGAAGGGCGTGAGCTCGCCCTGAACGCCGGCCGCCGTGTAGTTGGCGCGCAGCTCGTCGATCTGCTTGGCGCCGCTCTGGTGCAGCACCTGCGGGCGCGACTCGGGCGCGATGCGCGCCAGCGCCTGCGGCACCACGGTGTTGAGGCCGCGCGCACCCAGGCTGCCGCCGACCACCAGCAACTTCAGCGGACCGGTGCGGCCCGCGAAACGCGTGGCCGGATCGGGCTGCGAGGTGAACGCGGCGCGCAACGGGTTGCCCACCCACTGCGCCTTCTTCAGCACATCGGGAAAGGCCGTGAACACCCGGTCGGCCACGCCCGCCAGCACCTTGTTGGCAAGGCCGGCCACCGAATTCTGCTCGTGCAGCACCAGCGGCTTGCCCATCAGCACGCCCATCATGGCGCCCGGAAAGGTGATGTAGCCGCCCAGGCCCACCAGCACGTCGGGCTTCACGCGGCGCACCACGCCCAGGCTCTGCCAGAAGGCGCGCAGCAGTCGCAGCGGCAACAGGAACAGCGTGAGCGGGCCCTTGCCGCGCACGCCGCCGAACTGCACCGGCTCGAAGGCGAAGCCGCGCGGCGGCACCAGTTTTTCTTCCATGCTGCCGGGCGCGCCCAGCCAGTGCACGCGCCAGCCGCGCTCGCGCAGGGCTTCGGCCACCGCGAGTCCGGGGAAGATGTGGCCGCCCGTGCCGCCGGCCATGACGAGTGCGGTGCGCCCGGTCATACGCGGCCTCCGCGCATGAGCACGCGGTTCTCGTAGTCGATGCGCAGCACCACGGCCAGCGCCACCATGTTCATCAGGATGGCCGAGCCGCCGAAGCTCATCAGCGGCAGGGTCAGGCCCTTGGTCGGCAGTGCGCCCAGGTTCACGCCCATGTTGATGAAGGCCTGAAAGCCGATCCACACACCCACGCCCTGGGCCACGAGGCCCGAAAACACGCGGTCGAGTGCAATGGCCTGGCGGCCGATGTGCATGATGCGGCGCGTGAGCCAGAGGAACAGGCCGATGATCAGCAGCACGCCGACCAGGCCGAACTCTTCGCCGATCACCGCGAGCAGAAAGTCGGTGTGCGCTTCGGGCAGCCAGTGCAGCTTCTCGACGCTGCCGCCCAGGCCCACGCCGAAGATCTCGCCGCGCCCGATGGCGATCAGCGAGTGAGACAGTTGGTAGCCCTTGCCCAGCGCGTGCTCCTCGCTCCACGGATCGAGGTACGCAAAGATGCGCTCGCGCCGCCACGGGCTGCTTGCCACGATGCTGCCGAAGGCCACCACCACCAGCGCGGCAATCACGAAGAACATGCGCGCGTTCACGCCGCCCAGAAACAGGATGCCCATGGCGATCACCGCGATCACCATGAACGCGCCCATGTCGGGCTCGGCCATCACCAGCATGCCGACCACCACCACCGCAATGCCCATCGGCAGCACGGCGCGGAAGAAGCGCTCCTTGATCTCCATCTTGCGCACCATGTAGCTGGCGGCGTAGAGCACCATCGCCAGCTTGGCGAGCTCCGACGGCTGGAAGCGCATGAAGCCCATGGGCAGCCAGCGGCGCGCGCCGTTCACGTTGATGCCGACGTGCGGAATCAGCACCGCTACCAGCAGCAGCAGCGACGCCACGAACAGCCAGGGCGCAATGCGCTCCCAGGTCTTCATGGGAATCTGGAAGGCCAGCAACGCGGCAACGAAGGCAATGGCCACCGACGCGGCATGCCGGGTGAGGAAGAACGAGGCGCTGTAGCCCGCGCGTGCAAAGCGCGGGTTGTCGGGCAGCGCGATGGAGGCCGAATACACCATGATCAGGCCCCAGGTCAGCAGCGCGACCGTGACCCACACCAGCGCCTGGTCGAAGCCGAGCACGCGCATCGGCGTGGCCTTGGTCTGCGCGATGCCGGCCCCGCCCAGCCGCACGGGCAGGTGCACCGGCAGCGCGTCGATCCCGCTGCGGGCGCGCCTGAACCAGCCACCGAAGCGGCTGGTGCGGGTGTTGGGCGTGGCGCCCCCGGCGGCAGAGTTCAAAGCGGTTCCTCCGTCGAATCGGACGCCTGGCCGTCGGCTTCCACCAGGCCGCGCGGGCTGTCCTCGTAGGCCTGCACGGCCTCGCGGAACACCTCGGCGCGGTGCGCGTAGTCCTTGAACATGTCGAAGCTCGCGCAGGCCGGCGACAACAGCACGGCGTCGCCCGGGTTGGCGCGCGCGCCGGCCAGTTGCACGGCCTCGTGCATCGAGGCGGCATGCTTGATGGTGACGCCCGTCGACGCCAGCGCGGCCTCGATGAGCGGCGCGTCGCGCCCGATGAGCACCACGGCGCGTGCGTACTGGCGCACCGGCTCGGCCAGCGGCCCGAAGTCCTGCCCCTTGCCTTCGCCGCCAAGGATCACGACCACGCGGCGCTCTTCACCCAGGCCGACGAGCGCGGCCACGGTGGCGCCCACGTTGGTGCCCTTGCTGTCGTCGAAGAACTCGACCTCGTCCACGATGGTGACGGGCTCCACGCGGTGCGGCTCGCCGCGGTACTCGCGCAGGCCGTACAGCATGGGGCCCAGGGCGCAGTCGGCGGCGCTGGCCAGCGCCAGCGCGGCCAGTGCGTTCAGCGCGTTGTGGCGGCCGCGAATGCGCAGCGCGTCGGCGGGCATCAGGCGCTGCAGAAAAATTTCTTCTTCCACCACCGCGCCGCGCTTGCGCTTCTGCGTTTCGTCGGCTTCCAGCGCGCGCACCAGCCAGGTCATGCCGTTGACGCGCTCGATGCCGTAGTCGCCCGGGCGCAGCGGCATGGCCGAGCCGAAGGTGACGTGCGTGCGAATCTGCGGACGCTGCAGCTTGGCGCGCACCGGCGCGGGCAGCAGCGCCATCACGCCGGCGTCGTCGCGGTTCAGCACCATGAGGCCGCGCGCGCCGAAGATGCGCGCCTTGGCCGCGGCGTAGGCCTTCATGTCGCCGTGCCAGTCGAGGTGGTCCTGCGTGAGGTTGAGCACGGTGGCGGCGGTGGGCTCGAAGCCCTGCACGCCGTCGAGCTGAAAACTCGACAGCTCGAGCACCCACACGTCGGGCAGCGTGTCGGCTTCCATGTGCGCCCACAGCGTGTCGAGCAGCGTCGGGCCGATGTTGCCTGCCACGGCCACGCTCTTGCCCGCGCGCTCGACCAGTTGGCCGGTGAGCGCGGTGACGGTGGTCTTGCCATTGGTGCCGGTGACGGCGAGCACGGCGGGCTTGTAGCCCTTGGGGGCTTCGGGCGCAGCGGGCACGGCCGGCTCGGCGACAGGCGCCAGCACGAGCTGCTGCGACTCTTCCTCCACCGCGGCGGAGGCCGGGTTGCTGGCGGAGAGTTCGGCGATCTTGGCGACGAACTCCGCGGCCTCCCTGGCGGCCGTGGGCACGTAGGGCTTGCCGGTGGTGGGCAGGCGGGAGAGGGTGGCGGGCACGGGTTCGGGTGCAGCCTCGGGCGTTTCAGGCGCATCCACTGCTTCGGTTGCTTCGGTCGCTTCGGTCGCTTCTGTCGCTTCGGGCGGTTCACCCGCTTCGACCGGCTCGCCGACGGGCACTTCAGCCACGGCCTCTTGCGAGACCACGTCGACGTCGCTCGCCGCAGGCACCGCCGGCTCGGGCGTTGCATCTGCAGCGACGGGCTCGGCCAGCGCTTCCGGTGGAGCGGACACGGCCACGCTGATCGACGGATCGCGCGGCATCGCTTCGGCCATCGCAGGGGCGGTTGGCTCGGGCTGCACTTCAGCGGGGTCTGCGGCCGGCGCGGCTTCAACGGGTTCGGCAGTCACCACGGGTTCAACGGCCTCGCTCGCTTCGACCGCTTCGACCACTTCAGCTGGCACCGCTTCGCCAGGCACTTCCGCTGCGGCTTGCACATCGGCTTCGGCTTCGGCTTCGGGCTCGGCCTCTGCCACCGGCACTTCGACCGTCTGCAGGTCCAGCAAGGCGCGCGCGAACAGGTCGAGCTCGCCGCCGACCGGCAGGCCCATGGCCCGCGCCGCATCGGCCACCGGCGCGATGGTCTCGGGCGACAGGCCCGGCGAGCGGTACACCGCGCGAATCGGCATGCCTTCGACCAGCGCGGCCGAGAACGGCCCGCCGACGAAGCGCACACCGGGCAGTTCGGCCTTCAACGTGGCCAGCGCCGCCGGCGCCTCGCGCGTGTCGGCCACGGTCACGACCGCGCCGTGGCGCGCGCACCAGCGCGCCATCGCCAGCCCGGACGCACCGAGGCCGAGGACGAGAACGGGGAGGTCTTTCAGGTGCCGCATGGTCGTGTTACCGCAGCTTCAGCGTGGACAGGCCCACGAGGCACAGCAGCATCGTGATGATCCAGAAGCGCACCACGACCTGCGTCTCGCGCCAGCCGCTCTTCTCGAAGTGGTGGTGCAGCGGCGCCATCTTGAGCACGCGGCGGCCTTCGCCGTAGCGCTTCTTGGTGTATTTGAAGTACATCACCTGCGCCATCACCGAGATCGCCTCGACCACGAAGATGCCGCCCATGATGAAGAACACGATTTCCTGGCGCACGATGACCGCGATGGTGCCCAGCGCGCCGCCCAGCGCCAGCGCGCCCACGTCGCCCATGAACACCTGCGCCGGGTGCGTGTTGAACCACAGAAACGCCAGGCCCGCGCCGGCCATGGCCGAGCAGAACACCAGCAGCTCGCCCGACCCCGGGATGTTGGGGAACAGCAGGTACCTGGAGTACACCGTACTGCCCGTGACATAGGCGAACACGCCCAGCGCCGAGCCCACCATCACCACCGGCATGATCGCCAGGCCGTCCAGGCCGTCGGTCAGGTTGACCGCATTGCTCGAGCCCACGATCACCAGGTACGTGAGGATCACGAAGCCGATGCCGCCCAGCGGGTAGCTCACCTCTTTGAAGAAGGGCACCAGCAGGTTGATCTTGGGCGGAAAGTCGAGGTCGAAGCCCGACTGCACCCAGGCAAAGAACAGCTGCAGCACGCGCCAGTTGGAGCTTTCCGAAATGCTGAACAACAGGTAGAAGCCCGCCAGCAGGCCCACCACCGATTGCCAGAAATACTTCTCGCGCGAGCGCATGCCTTCCGGGTCCTTGCGCACCACCTTGCGCCAGTCGTCCACCCAGCCGATGGCGCCGAAGCCCATGGTGACCCACAGCACGATCCACACGAACCGGTTCGACATGTCGAACCACAGCAGCGTAGCGAAGGCGATGGCAAACAGCACCAGCACGCCGCCCATGGTGGGCGTGCCGCTCTTGGTCAGGTGCGTTTCCATGCCGTAGCCGCGCACCGGCTGGCCGATCTTGAGCGCGGCGAGCCGGCGGATCACGAAGGGGCCGGCCACCAGACCGACCACCAGCGCGGTCAGCGCGGCCATCAGCGCTCGGAAGGTGAGGTACTGAAAGACGCGCAGAAACCCGAACTCGGGCGACAGCGTTTGCAGCCATTGGGCAAGGGTCAGCAGCATGTGTTTTCGCGCGGCTCATGCGTCATGACCGGCCTCCTTTTGTTGTTGTGCCTCGATGGCTTTCACGACGCGTTCCATCTTCATGGAGCGCGATCCCTTCACCAGCACGCCGCCGACCTGCGGCAGCCGCGCGAGCACGGCCGCGCCAAGCGCGTCGTATCCGTCGAAATGATGGGCGTCGCCTTGTTTGGCGGCGCCGTGGAAAGCAGTGACGGTGTGCGCCGTGGCGGCGCCCAGCGTGTACACGGACTCGATGCCGCACTGCCGGGCCCGGGCGCCGACTTCGGCGTGGAACTCCGGCGAGCGGTTGCCCACCTCGGCCATTTCGCCCAGCACCAACAGGCGCGGGCCCGGCAGGGCGGCGAGCACGTCGATGGCGGCAAGCACCGAATCGGGGTTGGCGTTGTAGCTGTCGTCGACCAGCGTGAGCGCATGGCCGCCGGCCAGCACGACCTCGCGGGCGCGTGAGCGGCCCTTCACCGGCTCGAAGGCGTTCAGGCCCGCGGCGATGGTGTCGATCGACACGCCGGCCGCCAGTGCGCAGGCCGTGGCCGCGAGCGCATTGACAACGTTGTGGCGCCCGGCAATGTGCAGGCGCGTGCCGAAGGCACCCAGCGGCGTGCGGATGCGCACGGCCCAGGCACCCTGCGCCCAGGTGGCGCTTTCGAGCGAAATGTCGGCCGCCTCGGCCTCGCCGAAGGTGATGCAGCGGCGCGCACCGCCCGCGCGGGCCATGTCGGTCCACAGCGCGGTGAAGGTGTCGCCGAAGGGAAACACGGCGGTGCCGTCGTCTGGCAGCACCGCGAACACGGCCGCGTTCTCCACGGCCACCGCCTCGACGGTGGCCATGAACTCCTGGTGCTCGCGCTGCGCGTTGTTGACCAGCGCGATGGTCGGGCGCGAGATGGCGGCCAGCCGCGCAATTTCGCCGGGGTGGTTCATGCCCAGCTCGATCACCGCGCGCCGGTGCGCCGCGCGCAGGCGCAGCAGCGTGAGCGGCACGCCGATCTCGTTGTTGAAGTTGCCGGCCGTGGCCAGTGCGCGATGGGCGCGGTCCGCGAACAGCACGGCCGCAATCATCTGCGTGACCGTGGTCTTGCCGTTGCTGCCGGTGACGGCAATGAGCGGCAGCGCGAACTGCGCGCGCCAGCCGGCGCCCAGCGCACCCAGCGCGGCCAGCGAATCGGGCACCTCCAGCCCGGCCAGACCCGCGGCCTCCAGGCCGTGGTGCGCAATGGCGGCCACGGCGCCCTGGTTCCGGGCGTCGGCCAGGAAGTCGTTGGCGTCGAAGCGCTCGCCCTTGAGCGCGACGAACAGGTCGCCGGACGCGAGCGTGCGCGTGTCGGTGTGCACGCGGGCGATGACGGTGGCGCCGTCGCCGACCAGGCGCGAGCCCGCAATCCATTGCTGCGCCTGGGCCAGCGTGATGTCCAGCGGCGTCGTGTCGATGATGGGGGTGGTGTCGCTCATGCCGCTTGTGCCCCACCACGCCGGGCCAGCGCGTCCAGCGCATGGGCCTTGTCTGAAAAAGCGATGCGCTCACCGCCGATGTCCTGCCAGGCCTCGTGGCCCTTGCCGGCGATGAGCACCACGTCCTGCGGGGCCGCCTGCGCAATCACGTCGGCAATGGCGGCCGCGCGGTCGGGCTGCACCTGCGCGGCCTCGGGGCGCGAGAAGCCGCGCAGCACCTGGGCAATGATGGCGTCGGGCTTTTCGCTGCGCGGGTTGTCGCTGGTGACGACCACGCGGTCGGCCTGGCGCTCGGCCACGGCGGCCATCATCGGGCGCTTGATCGGGTCGCGGTCGCCGCCGCAGCCGAACAGGCACCACAACGCGCCGCCGCGTTGCTTTGCAAGCGTGCGCAGGCCGATGAGGGCCTTGTCGAGTGCGTCGGGCGTGTGGGCATAGTCGACCACGGTCAGCGGCACGCCCTGGCCATTGCCCACGCTGCCCACCCGGTCCATGCGGCCCGGCACGCTGGTGAGGTTGGCGCAGGCCGCCACGGCGCGCGACAGCGTGAGGCCCAGCGCGCGCAACGTGCCCAGCACGCCCAGCAGGTTGGCCACGTTGTACTGGCCGATGAGGCCGGTCGACAGGCGCTCCACCGCCACGCTGCCGTGTTCGGCCACCGAGAACTGCAGGCCGTGCGCGCCGTAGCCGATGTCGCGCGCCATCAGGCGGGCCGGCTTGCCGTCGGCCGACACGGTCCACACGTCGAGCGCGCCGATGCCGGCGTCGAGCAGGTTGGCGCACAGGCTGGCGCCGTGCGTGTCGTCGATGTTGATCACCGCCGCGCGCAGGCCGGGCCAGCGGAACAGCTCGGCCTTGGCCTGCCAGTAGGCATCCATGCTGCCGTGGTAGTCGAGATGGTCCTGCGTGAAATTGGTGAACACGGCCACAGCGATGCGCGTGCCGTCGAGCCGACGCTCGGCAATGCCGATGGACGAGGCCTCGATGGCGCAGGCGCCGAAGCCGTTCGAGACCAGCGCGCGCAGTTCGCGCTGCAGCATCACGGGGTCGGGCGTGGTGAGGCCGGTGTAGGTGAGCGCGGGCGGCACGCCGATGCCCAGCGTGCCCATCACGGCGCAGGGCGAGGGTGCGTCGCGCTGCACGGTGCCGTCGAGCGTGAGGGCGCGAACGCCGCCCGCCGCGCGCAGAGTGGAGAGCGCCTCGGCCAGCCACCAGGCGGTGGAGGTCTTGCCGTTGGTGCCGGTCACGGCCAGCACGTCGAGCAAGGCCGAGGGGTTGTCGTAGAAGGCGGCGGCAATCGGGCCGGTGGCGGCCTTCAGGCCGGGGTAGCTCACGATGCGTTCGTCGCCCTCGAAGCCGAAGGCCTCCACGCCTTCGTGCTCCACCAGGCACGCGGCGGCGCCCTGCGCCAGCGCGGCGGCCACGTGCTTGCGCCCGTCGGTGGCGGCGCCCGGCCAGGCGACGAACACGTCGCCCGCGCCCACGGCACGGCTGTCGGCGTGCATGTGCGACTGCGGCGCATGCTCCTTGAGCCAGGCCGCTGCCACGAGGGGGGAAGTGAAGGTCAGCATGGTCAGAAGCTCTCGTCGACGCCCTGCGTCATCACCAGCGGTTTGACAGCCAGGTCGGGCGCGACGTTCATCATGCGCAGCGTCTGCTGCACGACTTCGCTGAACACGGGCGCGGCGGCCACGCCGCCGAAATACTGTCCGTCGCTGGGCTCGTCGATCATCACCGCCACGATGATCCGGGGCTTCTCGATGGGCGCCATGCCGGTGAACCAGGCGCGGTACTTGTTGCTTGCGTAGCCCTTGCCCACCTGCTTGTGCGCCGTGCCCGACTTGCCTCCGACCGAATAGCCGATGGTTTGCGCGCGCGTGCCCGTGCCGCCCGGGCCGGCGGCCATCTGCAGCATCTTGCGCACGGCCAGCGCGTTGGACGGCGAAAACACCCGCACGCCGACCGGCGGCTCGGTGTTCTTCAGGATGGTCACCGGAATGATCGAGCCGTCGTGCGCGAACGAGGTGTACGAATGCGCCATCTGGAACAGCGACGCCGACAGGCCGTAGCCGTAGGCCATGGTGGCCTGCTCGACCGGCTTCCAGGTCTTCCAGGGACGCAGCCGGCCGGTGACGGCGCCGGGAAACTGAATCTGCGGCTTCTGGCCGTAGCCCAGCGCGGTGTAGGTGTCCCACATTTCGTGCGGGGTCATCTTCTGCGCGATCTTGAGCGCGCCCACGTTGCTCGACTTCTGGATCACGCCCTCTACCGTCAGCGTGCCGTAGTTGTGCGTGTCGCTGATGGTGAACCCGCCGATCTGAAAGCGGCCGGGGCCGGTGTCGATCAGCGTGGAGGGCTTCACGCGGCCGGCTTCCAGCGCCATGGCCACGGTGATGGGCTTCATGGTGGAGCCGGGCTCGAAGGTGTCGGTGAGCGCGCGGTTGCGCAGCTGCTCGCCGGTGAGGTTCTGGCGCTTGTCGGGCACGTAGCTCGGGTAGTTGGCCAGTGCCAGCACTTCGCCGGTGATGCTGTCGAGCACCACCACGCTGCCGGCCTTGGCCTTGCGGGCGGTCACGGCGTCGCGCAGCTTCTGGTAGGCGAAGAACTGCACCTTGCTGTCCACGCTGAGCTGAATGTCCTTGCCGTCCAGCGGCGGCACGGTGTCGCCCACGCCCTCGACCACACGGCCCAGGCGGTCCTTGATGACGCGGCGCGACCCGGCCTTGCCGGCCAGGTCCTTGTTGAAGGCGAGCTCGATGCCCTCCTGCCCGCTGTCTTCCACGTTGGTGAAGCCCACCACGTGCGCGGCGGCCTCGCCCTCGGGGTACTGGCGCTTGTATTCGCGGCGCTGGTAGATGCCCTTGATGCCCAGCGCGGCAATCTGCTTGGCAATCGGCTCGTCGACCTGGCGCTTGACCCACACGAAGGTCTTGTCCTCGTCCTCGAGCTTCTTGTCGAAGTCTTTCTGCGGCATCTCTAGCAGCTTGGCCACCTGCTTGAGCTTGGCGCGCACCTCGGGGTCTTCGCGCTCGATGTCTTCGGGAATGGCCCAGATGCTGGGCGCCACCACGCTGGACGCGAGGATCAGGCCGTTGCGGTCCAGGATGCGGCCGCGGTTGGCCGGCAGCTCCAGCGTGCGGGCAAAGCGCACTTCGCCCTGGCGCTGGAAGAAACTGTTGTTGAGCACCTGCACGTACGCGGCGCGCCCCGCCAGCATGACGAAGCCCAGCGCGATGCCGGCCACGATGAACTTGCTGCGCCACACCGGCGTCTTGCTCGCGAGCAAGGGGCTGGTGGTGTAGCGCACGCTGCGGCGGCTCATCGCGGGGCCCTCGCCGCGGTGACGGGCTTCGCCGCCGGCTTGGCGCCGGTGGCGCCCGTGGTGGCGGGCACCGCGGGCGCCACCGGGGCCACGGCCGGAATCACCGAGCCGTCGGGGCGCACGTACTGCGTGATGGCCGGCGAGGTGGTGCGCATCTGCAGCTGCTCCTTGGCGAGCTTTTCCACCCGCAGCGGCGTGGCCTGGGCGCGCTTTTCAACCTGCAGGCGGTCGCGGTCCAGCTCGAGGCGGCGGGCGTCCTGCTGCGCGCGGTCGAGCTCGGTGTAGAGCTGGCGCGACTGGTACTGGGTGTGCACCAGGAACAATGCCGTCGCAATGACGGCCAGCATGAGCAGCAGGTTCACGCGGGCCATGTCAGTCCGCCTCGGTGCGTTCGGCCACGCGAAGAATGGCGCTGCGCGAGCGCGGGTTGCCGCGCACTTCGTCTTCGGACGGCTTGATGCGCTCCAGCGCGCGCAGCTTCATCACCTTGGGCGCGGCAAAGGGCGCGCGGCGGTCGTAGACCTCCTTGGAGTGCTTGGCGATGAACTGCTTCACGATGCGGTCTTCCAGCGAGTGGAAGCTGATCACCGCGAGCCGCCCGCCGGGCTGCAGCACCGAGAGGCTGGCCTCTAGCGCCTGTTGCAGCTCTTCAAGCTCGGCGTTGATGAAAATCCGAAAAGCCTGAAATGTGCGCGTTGCAGGGTTCTGGCCCTGCTCGCGGGTTTTGACCGTGCCAGCCACGAGCTCGGCCAGTTCGGTGGTGGTTGAAATTGGGCCCCGTTCTTGTCGGCGAGCAACAATCGCCTTTGCAACCTGAACAGCAAACCGTTCTTCGCCATAGTCACGGATCACCTCTGCAATCTGCTGAAGTTCGGCTGTTGCCAGCCACTCGGCCACGCTCTCGCCGCGCGTGGTGTCCATGCGCATGTCGAGCGGGCCGTCGAAACGAAAACTGAAACCGCGCACCGGGTTGTCGATTTGCGGCGAACTCACGCCCAGGTCCATCAACAGGCCGTTGACGCTCGCGTCGGGCAATTCGCCCAGCGAACGGAATCCCTGGTGCCGGATGGAAAAACGCGCATCGGAGATGCGCGCTGCTTCGGCCACTGCTTCCGCATCCTTGTCGAATGCGATCAGCCTGCCCTGCGGCCCCAGCCTGGAGAGGATTGCGCGCGCATGCCCTCCCCGCCCGAAGGTGGCGTCCACGTAGGTGCCGGAGGCCTCCGTACTGCCTGAAAGAAGAGCTTCCACCGCTTCGTTCAGCAAGACGGTCGTGTGGGTCCATGGGGTGTTCACGTGAGTCCTCAGAACGCGAAGTCCTGAAACACATCCGGCATCTCGCCCTGGGTGGCCTCGGCCTCCTTGGCCTCGTACGTGGCCTTGTCCCAGAGTTCGAAGTGGTTGCCCATGCCCAGCAGCAGTGTCTCGCGCGTGATGCCGGTGGCCGCACGCAGTTCGGGCGACACCAGGATGCGGCCGGTGCCGTCCATCTCGACGTCCATCGCATTGCCCAGGAAAACGCGCTTCCACCACTGTGCCGACATCGGCAGCGCGGCAATGCGTTCGCGGAATTTTTCCCATTCGGGACGGGGGAACACCATGAGGCATCCGTGCGGATGCTTGGTGACCGTGAGCTGGCCGCCTGCCGTGGCGCTCAGGACGTCGCGATGCCTGGTCGGCACTGAGAGCCGCCCCTTGGCATCCAGACTGAGCGATGAAGCGCCTTGAAACACGACCACGAAACCCCTGTGTTGGGAGGTGCTGCAACGCCCAAAACAGGCACTACTCGCACTTTTTCCCACTTAACTGCACTTTTTTGCACTGTAGCAGGAAACACTTAGGAAGCAACTGGCCGTTGGTGGTATTTTTTGTAATGGAATCAACGACTTAGCGCCGATTCCAAATGCTTGGAATCGGCGAATTTCGTTGAGAGTGAACTACTTAGCTCACGCAGTGAAAGTGATGCGTGAAGCATTGCCCCGTAACAGAGGCAAGGGAAGCGGCTTCAGAGGATGAAGCGCGAAAGGTCTTCGTCGTGACTTAGTGCCGCAAGGCGCTGGTCGACGTAGGCAGCATCGATGCGGATCGATTGCCCTTCGAGGCGGGTCGCGTCGAAGCTTACCTCATCCAGCAGACGCTCCATCACGGTCGACAGGCGGCGCGCGCCGATGTTCTCCGTGCGCTCGTTCACCTCGTACGCAATGGTGGCCAGCCGGTTCACGCCGTCGGGCGTGAATTCGAGCGTCACCCCTTCGGTGGCAAGCAGCGCCTGGTACTGCTTGACCAGCGAGGCGCGCGTCTGCGTGAGGATGCTCTCGAAGTCCGACACCGACAGCGACTGCAGCTCCACGCGAATAGGCATGCGCCCCTGCAGTTCGGGGATCAGGTCGCTCGGCTTGCTCAGGTGGAAAGCGCCGCTCGCAATGAACAGCATGTGGTCGGTGCGCACCACGCCGTACTTGGTGGTGACCGCGGTGCCTTCCACCAGCGGCAGCAGGTCGCGCTGCACGCCCTGGCGCGACACGTCGGAGCCCTGGGCGTCGCTGCGCGTGGCGACCTTGTCGATCTCGTCGATGAAGACGATGCCGTTCTGCTCCGCGTTGTGGATGGCCTGCGCGCGGATCTCGTCCTCGTTGATCAGCTTGCCCGCCTCTTCGTCGATCAGCAGGCGCATGGCTTCGGAAATCTTGAGCTTGCGCGTCTTGCGCTTGCCGCCGCCCATCTGGCCGAACATGCCGCGCAGTTGCTCGGTCATTTCCTCCATGCCGGCAGGGCCCATGATCTCCAGCGGCGTGCGGGTCTCGGCAAGGTCGAGCTCGATCTCCTTGTCGTCGAGCTGGTGCTCGCGCAGCTTCTTGCGAAAGGCCTGGCGGGTGGGGTTGGGCGCATCCAGGGCGGGCGTGCCGACGGTGCCGCCCGTGTTTTCGCTGCCGCGCGCGGGCGGCAGCAGCACGTCGAGAATGCGCTCCTCGGCCGCGTCTTCGGCACGCGCGCGCACCTTGATGCTTTCCGACTCGCGCGTCTGCTTGACGGCGATTTCGGCCAGGTCGCGAATGATCGAATCGACGTCCTTGCCCACGTAGCCCACCTCGGTGAACTTGGTGGCCTCCACCTTGATGAAGGGCGCGTCGGCCAGCCGTGCAAGGCGGCGCGCAATTTCGGTCTTGCCCACGCCCGTGGGGCCGATCATGAGAATGTTCTTGGGCGTGATCTCGTGGCGCAGCGTCTCGTCGACCTGCTGGCGGCGCCAGCGGTTGCGCATGGCGATGGCCACGGCGCGCTTGGCGGCCGGCTGGCCGACGATGTGGTTGTCGAGCTCGGAGACGATTTCCTGGGGGGTCATGGACATGGTCAGAGCGCTTCCACGGTGTGGTTCATGTTCGTGTAAATGCAGATTTCTCCGGCGATCGCCAGCGATTTGCGCACGATCTGCTCGGCCGAAAGGTCGGTGTTGTCGATCAGCGCCTTGGCCGCCGACTGCGCATAGGCGCCGCCCGAGCCGATGGCGATCACGCCGTCTTCGGGCTCCAGCACGTCGCCGTTGCCGGTGATGATGAGCGAGGTGGTGGCGTCGGCCACGGCCAGCATGGCCTCGAGCTTGCGCAGCACGCGGTCGGTGCGCCAGTCCTTGGTGAGCTCGACCGCCGCGCGGGTCAGGTGACCCTGGTGCTTTTCGAGCTTGGCCTCGAAGCGCTCGAAGAGCGTGAAGGCGTCGGCTGTGGCGCCGGCAAAGCCGGCGAGCACCTTGCCGTGATACAGGCGGCGCACTTTGCGCGCGGTGCCCTTGATGACGATATTGCCGAGAGTGACCTGCCCGTCCCCGCCAATGGCGACCTGATCGCCTTGGGGGGTCTTGCGGCGCACGCTCACGATGGTGGTGCCGTGAAACTGTTCCATCGCAGCCACTTGGGGATGGCCGATGGCAATGCAACCCGCGCAAGGGCGGGCCGGGCCTCTAGTTTTTTCTAACTGTCACCGTGGCGTGATCGGCAATGCCTACCAGGTTGAACAGCGCGGCCACCATGCGGTGGGCGTCGACGAACTGCACCCGCTCGCCGTTGGCGTCGCGGGCGCGCACCCAGCTCAGCAGCGTGCCGGCGGCGGCCAGGTCCATGCGCAGCAGCGCCGCGCATGAAATGACCGGCGCCGTGGTGTGACGCAGGTCGTGGTCCAGCCGCTGCCAGCTCGACAGCGACTCGCCGCGCAGGTCGCCCGCCAGCGCGGCAAAGCTGCTGTCGGTGGACGGAAAACTCTCGGAGTCGCCCCCGACCGACAGCAGCGACCACACCGAGCTGTTGCGGCTGGCGGCCGGCGGCGCGGCCAGCGCGGTGCATTCGCCGCGCGGGTCCTGCCAGGACGGCGGCGACACCTCGTAGGTGATGCAGTAGTTCAGCGCCACCAACTCGAAGTCGTCGGGCAGGTGCATCAGCCGCAGCGCGGCCAGGTGCAGCTGCCACCACACGTCGTTGGTGTCGCGCTCGTTGTTGGGCGCCGTCTCGGACAGCACGGCCAGCAGTTGGGCCGAGCCCATGAAGCGCAGTTGCACCGGCGAGTCGGCCCAGTGGTTGAACAGCACGCGCAGCGGCGCGGCGGCCTCCAGCTCGATGCCGCTCAGGCCGCGCCAGTCGAGCGTCCACACAGCGCCGGCCTTCGACAGCGCGCGCGTGAGCTCCACCAGCCCTTCGCGCGCCAGGCGCGAGGCGCAGGTCCAGTCGGCCTGGGCGCCGGCCTCGGCCGCGGCTTCGGCCGCTTCTTCGCTGGCGGTGACGGCCTTGACGCTGCGGGCCAGGTCTTCGAGCGAAACCCAGTCGGGGCCCATGCGCCGCATGCGCTGGGCATAGCGCATGCGGGCGGCCGCGAACTTGGCGGCGGCACCGGTGGCGCGGTACAGGTCGAACAGGGCGCGCCAGCGGTCGTCGTCGCGCTCGGCCGCGGCACCGTGCTCGGCCTCGCCGGGCGGCGCGCTGTCGGAGGCCAGCGCCTGCAGCAGGATGGCCTCGGCGCCCGTGTCGTCGCCGTGCGCGAAGCGGACCACCGCCTCTTCGAGCGCGCCGTCGTGCGCGAGGTGCGACGAAGTCAGCGGCGCGGCGGCAGCGGGCACGGGGACGGGCGCAAGTGCCTGCGCTTCGACCGGCACCTGCGCCTGGGCCTGCGGCTCGGTCTGCGCGTGGGTCACGGGAGCGTGCGCATGAACGGCGGCGGCCCGTGCTTCATCGGGCACATCGTCGTCCAGAACAGACGGCAGCGTCTCGGCACCGGCGTCCGGCGGCGGGCTCGCCAGCGGTTCGCCGTTCGGCCCGCGGCCCTTCCACCACTGCTGCGACATCTGCTCTTCGATCTCGTCGATCTTCTTGAGCGTGAGCGCGCGGCCCTCTTCCTTGCCGGAAGAGCTGTTGACGTTGAACGACGACGGCGTGACCGTCGGGTCGAAGGCGTGGGCGGCGGCTTCGCGCTGGCGCAGCTTGCGAAGCATGTCGAACTCGCGCCGGCGCACGAAGTCGTTGCGCTGGCGCCGCTCGATCATTTCCTTCAGCATCTCGCGGCTGTAGGTTTGATCGGGCAGCGAGGAATCGGCCGCGGCTGGCGCGTCAAGATCCGACCAATCCTTCAGGGGATTGCGAACGAACTTGGCCACCTTCGAAAAAAGGCGCCCCGATTCTTCCTTGGCCATGCGGTGAAGACTATCGAGCGAAAAGTGTCCCGGGCTTGTGCGCGCTCAATCCCCGAACATCTTTTGCTTGAGCTCGCGGCGTTGCTGCGCTTCGAGCGACAGCGTGGCCGTGGGGCGCGCCAGCAGGCGGCCCACGCCGATGGGTTCGCCGGTTTCGTCGCAGTAGCCGTAGTCGCCGGCGTCGATGCGCTGGATCGACTGCTCGATCTTCTTCAGCAGCTTGCGTTCGCGGTCGCGCGTGCGCAGCTCCAGGGCGTGCTCTTCCTCGATGGTGGCGCGGTCGGCCGGGTCGGGCACCACCACGGTGTCTTCACGCAGGTGCTCGGTGGTCTCGCCGGCGTTTTCCAGAATGCCGCGCTTGAGTTCTTCGAGCTTCAGGCGGAAGAACGCCATCTGCTTGTCGTTCATGTACTCGTCGTCGGGCATGGCGATGACTTCGGCATCGAGCAGCTCGGCGGGCGTCTTGGTCTTCCAGTTGTTGACCAGCTTCGGGTCTTTCTTCACGGCCAGGGGCGGCGGCGGCACCAGCGCGGTGGAAGGTGCCTGCGAGAAGCTGGATTTGGCGGCCGTGGAGGCCACCGATTGCGGCATCGAGGGGACGGTCAGTTGCGACAGCCGGGACACGCGGCCACCACGCGCGGGAGCGGGCGTGGGGGTTTGAGCGGGCATCGAGGGTGTCGCCGGGGCGGAAGTGGAGGCGGCAGCCGTTTTTTTCATGGGACTCGAGGGGACAGAAGGAACGGCAGCGGGGCGGCCGACAGGTTTGGATGACGAGGGACCCGCGCCTGCGGTCTTGGTTGCAGCAGTGGCAGGCTTGGCGGGCTTCTTTGTCACAGCGGTCTCGGCCTTGGCCGATGGTGCTGCGGGCTTTTTGGATGCGCCTTTCTCCGTCGCGGGGGAGTCATGTGCAGCGGCTGAAACCTTTTTTGCCGCAGGTACAGCCTGCTTCGTCGGCGGCGCCTTCTTGGTGGCGGGCTTGGTTGCTGGCGTGGCCTTGGCGGCGGGTTTCTTCACGGTGACTGGCTCCTTTGACGAACTGGAACGCGCTTTCACTGGGTGTCTCCTCCCATCGAGAGCCCGCTGGCCTGCGGCCGCGCGGGATCTCTGTTGTCGGGGTGCTCGCCAGTGACGAACCCCGGGGTTATACCCCCGAAAGCCCGCCACAAACGTGCGGCGCCCCGTGACGCAAGTCACATCCTGTCCATGCGGATGGGGTGTGGCTGGCGGAACAGGCGCGCGATTGTATAGAGAACTCGCCAGCGCGTGCGCTGCCCGCGCGTGCCGGGCGACGCCGTCGGCAACTCCGTTAGCATCGCCCGGCGTTGTCGGAGAGGGCAACGCGGGTCCGCGCGCACCTGGCTTTGTCCATATGGCGGCGGGGGCCTATCCGATCATTCGACATGAAGGGGAGAAAAACCTTGAGCAAGAAAGCAGTTCTGGGCGTTCTGGCCGCGGCCATCGCGGTGGCCTACGGCGGCAGCACCTGGTGGGCCGGCACGCAGATCAAGTCGCGCTACGACGCCGCACTGGACGAGTTGCCGAAGCAGACCGCCATGGTGCGCGTGACCGATCGCCAATACGAGCGCGGCTTCTTCGGTGCCGTGAGCACCGTCACGCTGGAGATCGGCTGCGCGGCCGACGCCGCCGCCGCGGCCACGCCGGCCCCGGCCGCCAAGCCGGCCGAAGGCGAGCAGGCCGAAGCCGATGCCGACGACGCGGAAGAAGAAGCACAAGCCGACACCGCGCCGCCCAAGCCGCTGCGCATCACCATCCGCGACACCATCCACCACGGCCCCATCGCCGGCGGCACGCTGGCGGGCGCCACCATCGACAGCGAGCTGGTGCTCGACGAGAAGACCCAGGCCGGCGTGAAGAAGCTGTTCGGCGAGGCCAAGCCCCTGAGCGCGCACACCAAGGTCGGCTTCGGCGGCGCCTTCACCACCGACCTGACGGTGGCCCCGGCCAAGCTGGCCGAGGCCGGCAAGGGCCAGTTCGCGTGGCAAGGCGCGCAGGTGCGCATGGACGTGAACGCGGCGCGCACGCAGGCACGCTACGAGCTGACCATGCCCGGCATGGACTTCGACGACGCGCGCACCGGCCTGAACATGAAGATGGGCAAGCTCACCGCCAAGGCCGACATGGACAGCAGCGCCGGCTGGTTCCTGGCCACCGGCAAGACCGAGGGCAAGCTGGACACGCTGTCGTTCATCGTCAAGAAGACCGGTGGCCCGCTGGGCGCCGAGGCTGTGCCGGCCGACACCCCGCCAAAAATCGTGACGACCGTGGTGCTGCAGAACATCGACCTGCTGGGCGACGCGAGCATCAAGGACGGCTTGTATGCATCGAGCGGCACGGTCAAGGGCGCCGGCAAGATCGGCGAGACCAAGATCGACAAGTTCGAGCTGACCAGCAGCGCACGCCACATTCACGCCGTCACCTACAAGAAGCTGGCCGATGCATGGATGCAGTCGAGCGCGGCCAATGGCTGCGGCAAGGGCGGCAGCAAGGCGGCGCGCGCCGCAATGCAGGCCATGGCCGACCAGTTGGCCCCCGACCTGAAGGCGATGGCCAAGTACAGCCCGGAGGCGGGCATCGACAAGATGGTGGTGGAGATCGACGGCAAGCGCGGCGAGATCAGCTACATGGCGGGCATGGCGGGCGTCACGGACGAAGATCTGCAGTTGCCTGGCACGGCCTTGCTGATGAAGCGCGGCGTGTTGAAGGCGAATGCGCGGCTGCCGATGAAGTGGCTGGAGAAGGTGGCCGAGACCGGCGCCGACAGCGGCCAGACGCCACCGCCCGAGATGGTGGCGGGCCTGGTGGAGCAAGGCGAGGAGCAGGGTTTCGTCAAGCGCGAAGGCGATGACGTGACGGGCCAGATCGAGTTCAGCGAAGGTGCGTTGAAGATCAATGGCAAGCCGATGGGCGGCGGCATGGGCAAGTAAGCCTTGCTGCCCTTGCAAAAAACGGCGCTGGCCTTGCGGTCAGCGCCGTTTTTTTGCTTTGGTGTCCAGGGGGTCCAGGGGGTCCAGGGGGTTCGGAGGGGTCAAGGGGCATTCAGGGCATGTGCGAAGGCCACCGGGTGCTCCCCTCCGCGAATGTCCCCCGGGCCTCGCCCTCCTCCTTTATTTCGCTGCGGG
>NNBV01000183.1_pt1 | contig 30992 bp, 25 predicted proteins | sample 1173771 | NCBI WGS metagenome assembly NNBV01 (sample SAMN07173938, study PRJNA388173) | plant metagenome | isolation source: symbiotic tissue sample KVS11 | place: Norway: Troms, Kvaloya island | reverse complement strand
ACGCATTCCTAAGCGGTAGGATAGTTCCCATTCACGACCCATGTAGCAGAATATGCCAATCAGGAAGTGGAAGATTACTAGTTGGTAAGGGCCGCCGTTGTACAACCACTCGTCTAAGGATGCTGCTTCCCAAATTGGGTAGAAGTGCAAGCCGATAGCGTTGGAGGAAGGTACTACTGCACCAGAGATGATGTTGTTTCCGTAGATTAAGGAACCTGCTACTGGTTCACGGATGCCATCGATGTCTACTGGAGGTGCAGCGATGAAGGCGACTACGAAGCAAGCGGTAGCGGCTAGCAGGGTAGGAATCATTACTACGCCGAACCAACCGATGTAGATCCGGTTGTTGGTGCTGGTGATCCATTCGCAGAATCGATCCCATACGTTGGCGCTTTCGCGACGTTGTAAGGTTGTTGTCATTGTTTTATAAGTGCGGTTAGTTGTTTATAATTTGGATAAGCAAATTTGCTTACCTATGTCTATTACACTAAAAGCAAAATTGAGATTTGTAAAGAAATATTACATATACATTGATTATGACAGTGATTTGTTTTGCTGATGAATTGAGTCTCTTGACTCAATTCATCAGGTTTTATCAACCAGGGGGCCAGTGCAACTGCCGTCCTCCCAAAATATGCACGTGTAAGTGATGAACTGTTTGACCACCGTCATCACCACTGTTGATGACAACTCGATAACCATTTTTCAGTCCAGCTTCTTCTGCAACACGTTTGGCGGTTAACAAAAGATGCCCTAACAGAGCATGATCTTCAGATTCAGCATCAGCTAGTGTAGCAATGGGTTTTTTAGGAATGATGAGAATGTGAACAGGTGCTTGAGGATGGATGTCTTTGAATGCCAGGGTTAAATTATCCTCATAAACAATATCAGCCGGAATTTCCCGACGAATGATTTTGCTGAAAATCGTTTCTGTAGTTTCACTCATGCCAAATCTACCTACTTATCTGCTAGAGATTTTATATTAAGTCCGGCTAATCATTTATTATTAAAATCTGTTTGCGTCTTCTCAAGTTCTGATGCCTGTCTTGAAAATTGGAGCTAGTTTCGAGGCTTCGCGAAATGGATGTCTGTGGTGGGTTGGTTAGTATAGCGGTTCCCATTCAGATGCGGTACAACGTTATATTTAAACAAACATGATCTTAAATGTTTACTGTAATGACTAAATCATCAACACAAAAAAATATTCCTTTCTGTGGTAAATTCCTCAATAGATAAAACTTGTCTCACCCCAGCATAGCGATAGTAATTACAATCTATCACTCAACTATAGGGTGGAATTTCAATGCTTAAAAGTTTGTATATTTTGTGTCGCAGCACTTTGGAGATTGATATGAGACAGTCAAAATACTATTTTTTTGTTTTTATTATCATCATAATTAGCATCTTTCTACGTTTCTGTTTGTTACAAAATCAAAGTCTTTGGTTTGATGAAGGGTGGAGTTTAGCTTTATCTGATGGTACAACCGTTCAAGAAAATCTCTCCAGAATTGTAAATCGGGAAGCTGGTGACAAATACCAACCGCTTTATTATTTAGTCTTATTCTATTGGCGTTTGGCCTTTGGAGATAGTGAATTTGCCATTCGTTCGCTCTCAGCTTTTCTGGGAGTCGGCTCAGTAATTGCCATATTCTTTACTTGTCTACGTGTTTATGGGAAAAAGCATGCATTATGGTCATCCATGATCCTAGCAGTTAGTTCTTTTAGCGTGTTCTACAGCCAAGATGCCAGACCTTACGCATTATTGATATTTATAGCTTCACTTCAGATATATTTCTTTAGTCATTCAATTACAGAAGGCAAGAGTAATAAGATTATTTCACAAGTGCTTTTTGGAATTCTTACTGCTATAGGAAGTTTTGGCAGTATTTTGACAATCATCTTTAGTTTATCTCTTAGCTTATCTCATATTATTGTTTATAAAAACTTCAAAAAATGGATCAAATGGTGGATACTTCCAGTAATTTTCTCTTCTCCAATGATTTGGTTCTACTTGTCTTCACCTGCTGCATCTGATCCGACAGCTACCGTCGTTACTCGTACCGGAATACCCATAATTCAAAACGTGATGTTTGTGATCTACGGTATATTGGTTGGGACATCTTATGGGCCGCCACTTGAGCAATTACGTGATCAGAACAGGATAAAAGTTTTACTTAATTATTGGCCCCATTTATTAATATTGTTTATTGTCATTACTGTAATTTTTATAGCTTTAGTAAAAAGTTTATTGAGACAGCGCAAGAGAAAAATATATCAACAGGCTGATTATTTCTTCACGTATCTTTTGGTAATATCATTTTTACTAAGTTTTCTATTTGCTTTGACGACTAAAATTAATTGGCTACCTCGCCACTCTTTTTATCTATGTATACCGATTTTTATTCTGATTCCATCAGCATTTTTACATAATTATAAGCTTCCGAAAAAACTTAATATATTGCCTCAAGTTGCCAAAGTAGCTACTGTTGCTTTGGTAATTATGAATGTTTATTCAAATTTTCAATACTATTTAAATCCAGCCTATGCAAAAGATGACTACCGCTCGGCTGTTCGCTATCTTTTACAAGATCGAGATAAATCTGCAAAATCTGTATTGGTCTTTGGACAGCCTAAATTATTTCAATATTATGGAGACTCATCGACTTTATATGTACCAGACCATATTATGAAAACAGTGAATGGGAAAAATATGGCAGAAAAGATTAGTACAGTTACCAACAATGCAGATACAGTTTTTGTGATAATTAACCGCGATTTTAATTGGAAGCTCAATGAGATTTTTAAAAGAGAAATAAATGATTTATATAACTTGGAAAATGAGAGTGATTGGCCTTATATGAAAATATATCGATTCACAAGGAAGAAATAGAAGACCGTGTTGCAACGGACAATATACTCCGAGATTGGCTACTGAGGAAGAAATTTTTTTAAGATAAGGTTCAAGTCTGAATCCCCATTCAAATCTTATTTTTCCTCAGTCCCTAGTCCCCAGTCTCCATTTCAATCCATTTGAAGCCCGATATCAAAGGTTGCTGCATAGCCAAGGTTTGTTTTAGTAAGCTTGAGCAACATTTGGTCGCCACCATCTTGAAAAATTCCGTCTCCAGCATTGTTCAACTTGCGTAGTTAGTGAAGTACACAAGCTAAGTCTCAAAGCCAGATATAAAGGCTGTTTGACTTCTGAATTCTGCTGTAAGTGAGGGTAGTCATATCCCCAACTTATTCAAGGAGTCGGGGATATCGCAGCGTGCAAATTAATCAGACATACCACTACAACGATTAATGGATAATCTAATTTTTTCTTTAATTTAGTTAATGTTGAGCTATTTTGGTGGATTAGGGCGATCAACGCCAGGGGGATGAGGTGGAACCCCTAGTGCATCTTTTAATTGTGATTCTGTAACTCCTAACTTAGCTGCTGCGGCTGCAAAATCAGGTCTGGGCGGACGTTGATTGCGATCGCCTGGATTGGGAGGATTAGCAGGGACTCCCAACGCAGCTTTTAACTGTGCTTCAGTAACTCCTAACTTGGTTGCTGCGGCTGCAAAATCAGGTCGAGGTGGACGTTGATTGCGATCGCCTGGATTGGGAGGATTGGCAGGAACTCCCAAGGCAGCTTTTAACTGTGCTTCAGTAACTCCTAACTTGGTTGCTGCGGCTGCAAAATCAGGTCGAGGTGGACGTTGGCCTGGATTTGGAGGATTAGCAGGAACTCCCAAGGCATTTTTTAACTGTGCTTCAGTAACTCCTAACTTGGTTGCTGCGGCTGCAAAATCAGGTCGAGGCGGACGCGGCTGTTTGTCCGATGGTTGGCTGGGTGGTAGTTGCGCCTGTGCAATTTTATGGGATTGATTAGCGGCATTTGCTTGATTGAGTGAAATAAAACCAAATGTGCCAACCAAAACAGGAATCGCTGTTACTACTAGTAATCGACGAATATTCATCATTAAATCTCCAAAGGTTGATATTTCTAATTAAGTCTTCTCAAAATTACAGATTGCCCTCTTTTTAAATTACAGTTTTGTAATTTGAGGAAGGAATCCTCTGGCAATATCACGGCTGAGGGCAAGGCAAAGTTTAAGGGTCGTTTAATTAACGATTATTTTGTCCTAATCGGTTTTGAACTGCGCCCTGATTATGCGGTTGGGGATGTTGACGAGAACGTTTTTTCTGATTGGGACGGGGTTTAGAATGCCTGACTTGTGGTTTTTTATCAGATATTTGTGGTCTGTTAGGCTGTTGTGATATCTGTACGTTCCGATGAGAGGGAGTAGCGGCATTTGCCTGATTAGGTGCAATGAAACCAAATGTACCAATCACAAAAGGAATTGTTGCTAGGGCTAAGATTCGACGAATATTCATAAAAATTAACCTTCAAAAGGTAGGGTGTTCATATTTCTAATTAAGCCACCTCAAAATTACAGCTTCCCTATTTTCTAAATTACAGTTTTGTAATTTGAACAAAAAATAATGAATTTAGAATGGAAGAATATATGAATTAATAAATAATGCTTATGAATGTTCTGTTTGTCGAAGATGAAGCGAAAATTGCTAACTTTGTCCGGGCTGGACTGAAGGAGCAAGGATTTGTTGTAGACTACTGCGATAACGGTGATGAAGGATATCTGCGGGCATTGGACAATGAATATGATGCGATCGTACTCGACATTATGATGCCGGGAAAGGATGGACTATCAATTTTAAAACTATTGCGGCGGCAAGGTCGGAATGCTCCGGTGATTTTGTTGACGGCTCGGAATGAACTAGACGATCGCTTGGAAGGGCTAAATTTGGGAGCCGATGACTATATCGCTAAACCGTTTTTTGTGGAAGAGTTAGCGGCGCGAATTCATGCGGTTGTGCGCCGGAGTGTGAGCGAACGCCAAAATCTGCTTTGCGTTGGCCCTATCAAACTCGATCGCATCACCAGGGAAGTCACTTGCGATCGCCAGGCAATAGAACTCACCAGCCGCGAGTTTAATCTTCTAGAATATCTCATGCGCTCTCCCGGACGGGTCTTTACGCGTACCCAAATCTTGGAACACGTTTGGGGCTACGACTTTAACCCCAATACCAACGTCGTGGATGTTTGTATCCAGCGAATTCGCAAAAAGATTGATCCTATTGATGAAGCAGTCTGGATTGAAAGCATTCGAGGTGTTGGATACAGATTTCGCAAGCCAGATTCTTCCTCATGAAACTTCCTTCCTTTCGACTCAGGATTGCCTTGTTGTCTGCGGCTCTAGCTGGTAGCGCATTAGTAGGATTTGGTGCAGTTTCCTGGTTTCAGATTTACAATGCTAAGATTAGCCGTCTAGATGCAGAACTATTAAATCACTTGATGCGGGCAACTCGTTCACCCGATCGCGAACGATGGCAGCTTTACGCAGACTCATTACCTTACGCCTTCGGTGGCGGAACAAATATAAAAATCCCCATCGCTCTGCTGGTGCTTGATGCAAACGGCAACATCCTTTATGAATCTAACTCCCTACCCGACTTCAAGGTGAATCGTCTGCTGGTTCAAAGTCTTCAGTCAACACCTCAACCACCGCCTCCTCCTAGAGAACCACCACCTTTTCCCCCCATTACAAATCCATCCTTAGAGCGGCCACCCCTGATTCGTCCACGCCCCCCTCAATTCGTCACTGAGCAGACGGCAACAACAGCTTGGCGGATTGGGGCAACTAAATTTCCCAATGTTCAGATTGCCATTGCTGTCAGTCTGCAAGCCGTCGATCAAGAAATGGCTACCATTCGCAATATCTTCCTGGTTTCAATTCCGGGAGCGCTTCTGCTGGTTGCGGTGGGAGCATGGTTGGTTTCTGGTAGTGCTTTACGTCCCATCCATCAATTAACGGGCGTCATTCAACAGGTGACTGTCAAAGGGCTAGATCAAAGAATTCCCATTGGCACAACTGATGTTGAATTTGTTGAACTGATTCAGGTGTTTAACCAAATGTTAGAACGTTTGGAACGCAGTTTTACCCAAGCTTCTCGCTTTAGTGGTGATGCCGCTCATGAACTGAAAACCCCACTAACTATTTTGCAAGGCGAACTGGAACGAACACTGCAACAGGTTGATCCCGGTAGTGAAGTGCAACAGCGCTTAAGCAATCTGTTGGATGAGGTGCGCCGCCTGAGTGGAATTATGCGGAAACTCTTGCTGCTATCTCTGGCAGATGCAGGAAAAATGAGCTTGTATCTGGTTGAGGTGGATATGTCTGAGTTGCTGATGGAGATGCTAGAAGATGTGGAAATGCTAGCTCCCCACTTGACTGTGCAAACTGACTTCAGTGATGGCTTGAGAGTAAAAGGCGATCGCGATCTTCTGATTCAAGTTTTGCAAAACCTGTTCAGTAATGCCATCAAATACAATCTCGCCAACGGCTGGATCAAGATTCGGGTTCATCAAACTCCAACGACTCTCCACGTTACCATTGTCAATGCATCCCAAGATATTCCAGTGAGCGAACGCAATCTCATTTTTGACCGTTTTTATCGCGGTGATCCCTCACGTAACCGTAAGGTAGAAGGAATCGGATTAGGACTCAGCCTAGCCCGTGAAATTGCCCGCGCACATGGTGGCGATCTCACCCTTGATTTAACATCTTCTGGTCAAACGGCGTTCACTCTCACCTTACCGATGTAGTTAGATAATTGAGCGATCGCAGAAGTGTAATTTTGCCCATGCCCGAATAGCACTAAGAAAAGGTAAAGCCCTTATTAATGGTGGATATATAAGTATCTGAATTCTGGGTGCTGAATTTTACAGTAGGTTGTGTTACATCTGTGTAGGAATTTGAGGGTTTGAGAAAGTCTAATTTAGCCGTAACGGTTACAGCTACCAATTCATCCCCCAAAGGAAGCAACGTCTAAAATTGTTCTCTCCTGCATCACAAATTAGTCAAATGCCCGTCCTGTATTACCTTTTTTTCGCCGCCAAATTTTCAGTCCTTCAAACCACAAAATACTGAAAATCCCAGAGGTGAGACTAACTACTAAATCATCAAAATGCAGAAAAGAAAAACGGAATAAATGCCGCAATGCAGGAATATAAAGTACTAGTCCCATAAAAACTACTGCACCACCCAACACCCACCACAGTGCTTTATTCGGAGTGCGTAACATCTCTGGAATGGTACGCGACCAAGAACGATTACTCAGAATCATGCTCAAATTCGATACAATTAGGGTGGTAAAAGCGAGAGCGCGGGCATCAAATTCTCCATGTCCAGAGTAATAAGACACAGCAAATACAGCCACTAGCACTACTAATACACTCAATCCTTGCAGCAGTGCTAATCTTAAAGTGCGACGGCTAAATAATGGTTCCTTTGGGTTGCGGGGTGGACGCTTCATCACATTACTTTCTTCTGGCTCTGCCTCAAACACCACCGTACAAGCGGGGTCAATAATTAAGTGTAGGAAGGCAATGTGGATAGGTAATAACACTAAAGGCCAGTGAAAGATTACCGGAATCAACGACATTCCAGCAATGGGAATATGAACGGCTAAGGTATAAGCCATACCTTTTTTCAGATTGTCAAATACTCGTCTCCCCAGCCTGACGGACTGGACAATTGAAGAAAAATCATCATCTAGCAATACCAAGTCCGCAGATTCCCGCGCCACATCTGTACCCCGTTCGCCCATCGCAATACCAATATGCGCTGCTTTTAAGGCTGGAGCATCATTTACCCCGTCTCCAGTCATCGCCACGATTTCACCTGAGCGTTTCAGGGCATTAACAATCAGTAATTTTTGTTCTGGGACAACCCGTGCAAAGATATTCACAGTTTGAATCCGAGAAAGCAACTCGCCTTCTGGCATCTTTTCTAATTCTGTTCCCGTGATCACTTCTGTAGCAGGTGTCAATCCGATTTGACGGGCAATATTTTGGGCTGTTGCTGGATAATCACCTGTAATCATCACGACCCGAATCCCGGCAGTATAACACTCAGTAATGGCTGGCGCTACAGTCGGGCGAACGGGATCAGCCATGCCTACCAGTCCCAAAAATGCAAATACAAAGTCATGTTGTTTTTCAGGAAGAGAGTTTGGTTTATTGTCCGTTTGATGTCGCCCGATCGCTTTCGCTATTCCCAAAACCCGCAAACCAGCAGCAGCCATTGTATTGATATGCTGCTCTAAGTCTCGCATTTGTTGGGCATTAAAGTGACACAGATCAGCGATCGCTTCTGGCGCACCTTTGGTAGCAATTACTAATTTATTTTCTGGAGATTCCCAAACACAAGACATCGCCAACAATTCACCCGATAGTGGATATTCTTGCAATATCTCCCAATCTTTATGTAAATGTTCAGTTCTGGCTAAATAGTCATCACCGACTTGTTTGAGGGCTTTTTCCATCGGATCGAAGGGGTCTTTGCGACTGGCTAAAATCCCAAATTCGATTAACTCATGGTAAGTTTCTGGAAGTGCTTCCCGTTCGTGCAGAGCGACATCATAAAAATTGGGAGATACGAATAATTGCTGCACTGACATCCGGTTAAAAGTCAGTGTCCCAGTTTTATCGACACAAAGAACGGTAGTAGAACCCAGTGTTTCTACCACAGGGACACGACGAGTTAAAACCCTAGCTAGGGAGAATCGCCAAGCACCCAACGCCAAGAAAATCGCCAATACCACAGGAATTTCATTAGGCAAAATTGCCATCGCCAGCGCTAACCCGGCGAGAACCCCTTGTAGCCAATTGCCAGTAGATGCACCATAAATTACGACTACAGCAACGCAAATAGCGATCGCCACAAAGGTCAATTTACTAACAATCCGCCGAGTTTCCCTTTCCAGAACTGTCTCTTCTGGTTCCACAGTCTGCAAGGCTTTACCAATCTTGCCCATTTCTGTCTGCATACCAGTGGCATAGACTTGAGCAATACCCTGACCTTGGACTATCAGCGTTCCCGAATAGACAAAGGGGAAATCGTCACCACCAGGACGGTGCTGGGTTGCAGTTTGCGTAGTGTTTGCTAAATCTTTGCTGTCCTTGACTGATTGCTTGCGTACAGGCAAAGATTCACCAGTTAGCAGAGATTCATCAACACTCAAATGGGTAGACCACACCACCACAGCATCCGCAGGAACTCTATCGCCCTCTGACAAAACAATCACATCTTCACGCACCACCTCCCGTCCCGCAATCCTTTGGCGTTCTCCATCACGGATCACTAATGCACGAGGACTGGAGAGATCGCGTAGTGCTTCCAGTGATTTTTCAGTTTTCTGCTCTTGGTATAAATTAATGGCAACAATAAAGAAAATAAAGCCTAATAGGATTAACGCTTCCTGAACATCACCCAGAAACAAGTAAATGACACCACAACCTAACAAAAGTAGGAAAATAGGCTCTTTGAAGATTTCCAGAGCAATTCCCCAGATGTTGCGATGTTGGGTAGATGGTAGCTCATTGTATCCTTCTTGTTTCAGGCGATCGCCTACGGCTGATGCAGACAGCCCCGTGATAGATTCAAGTTCAATTTTATGAGCCATTTTTCCTCTGCGACTCTGCGTAACTTTTTCATGCTGTCAATCAGCAACACCCATTTTTTGAATTACGAATTACGAATTACCAACACATCCCCACCTTCCAACTTAGCTGTGTAAGTTTGTAATGCTTCCGTTGCGGGGCCTCCCAACACCTTGCCATCTGGTGCAAATTTCGACTCGTGACAAGGACAAACAAAAGATTTCTGGTCTTGCTCCCAATTCACGGTACAACCTGCATGGGTACAGGTAGGATTGACAGCTATCAGACTATTTTTGTCTGTGGGATTACGTATGATAATTACATCCTGATTGAGAATATGACCTTTTTGGTCTAACTCTGCTAGAGTGCCTATAGCTTTAAAACCATCAGGACGTGATGAAGCATTAGTTAACTTAGAAGGTGTGGATTGAGAAGAACAGGCGGCCATGGCCACAGGTAAGGAAGTTGCGATCGCACCCAAACCCACCCAGCCGAAAAATTCACGTCAATTCATATCTATCTACTACCAAAATCGCCAATTTCAACTAAATAAATAGACAGATGTAATTTTCGTAATTTTAGTAAAAATTATACCTGTATTAACTCAATTTTCTTGAATAATCAAACACTTAAAACCTAATTAAATTGATTTCTCAAAAGGCTGGGAGCAATTTTTGCTATTTGCCTCAAGTGTTGTATAACCAGAGACAGGGCAGACATATAAAGGACGATTAGCCTGTTTCCAAGAAGCGAGGTTATTCTTAGCTGTGGTGTAGAGTTTGGCGTGTCCCGTTTCTGCTTCTAAAGCGTAGTTAAAAGTTTGGACAGCAGCTTTATTACCAACCTGTTTCGCCTCTTTAATAAAGCCAGGGTACATAGTATCGCGTTCGTAGGACTCACCTTTAATAGCCTGTGTCAGATTTGCAGCAGTAGAGTTGACTATAGGTGTAGCAATATTATTTTTAGGTGTGCCGCCCATTCCCTGAATCACCTTAGCATGATTATCGCGGTGAATCGCTTCTGCTCGTGCGGCGGCGCGGAAGAGACTACCAACTTCCTTGTAACCTTCCCCATCAGCTTTTTGTGCAAAAGCCAAATACATTACATTGGCGTTAGATTCGCCATTGTAAGCAGATATGAGATTTTTTACTGTGGTAGACTCAGGCTTAGTATTCGCTTGGGTAGCAGGTTGAACAACAGGCACAGATGGTTCAACGATCGCAACTGGAGTTTGTGGAATGCAACCATTTAAACCTAGAATACTGAGCGCCGTTGCTGCAAATACAGCAACAGTTTTGAGATTAAAAAATGGTACTTTCTTGGTAAAATCCATAATATAACTCTCCTAATATGTGCAGAAGTAGAAATTAGGTGTGTAGAGGTATTTATTTAAGCGATGCTTGCGATCGCCATAACTAACAAAAGGGTTAGATATACCGAGTTATCAGAGAAGATCGATTTACCTCTCCACAACTCACAGAGTAAAACAAAGAAAGTAAGGAACTAGTAAAGAAATTACGGTTATTACTCAACTACCGGTAACTTCACCCGAAAACAGCTACCCACACCGACTTTACTCGTCACAGAAATCTCGCCACCATGACCATGAGTAATAGCTTGGACAATAGCTAAACCTAAACCCGAACCACCTTGACGACGAGAACGGGCTTTTTCGGCTCGCCAAAAGCGATTAAAAACTAAGGATAAATGTTCAGGTGCAATCCCAATACCAGTATCCGTTACTTCAATCACTACAAAATCATCCCTTTTAACGATTTCTACCCTGACTAAACCACCATTAGAGGTATATTGCAGGGCATTTTCTAATAAATTCCCAAATAGTCGTTGTAACTGATGTGCATCCCCCTTTACCCACACCGCATCAATTAAATCAGCCTCTAAAGTAACTTCTTTAGATTCTGCCTCTGGTTGTAAGGTATCAATTAAATCAAATAAAATTTCATCTACAGGTATGGGAATTGCGGTTTTGGGCAAACTTACAGGCGTAGAATCGCTTCTGGCTAACAACAGTAAATCCTCCACCAAGTGAGTCATCTGCTGTGTTGCTCCCTCTATTATCGTGATTTTTTTGACATCACTGGGATGGATACGTTCTGGATGACTTTGCAGCACATCTACAGTTGTTTTAATCGCTGTTAAAGGACTGCGTAATTCATGAGATGCATCCGCCGTAAACTGTTGTAATTGCTGGAAACTCTGCTCAATCGGTTGCAAGGCTTTACTCGTTAACCACCAACCTGTACCACTAATTAAAACCATCCCCAAAACACCACCAATACCTAAACCCATCAACAGTCTTTCCAGTTCTTTTTGTACTTCCACTGTTGATGCACTTACACGCACATAACCTAAAAGTTGTTGATTTTTTCCCGAAGAATAAACCGGAATAGTTAATGTCCTGATGCCATTTTGCTGCCACGACTGAAAATTAGTAAGAAATGGTATTTCGGGAAATTGTTTTCCTGCTTTTCCTAATAATTGCTTCCCCGCATCAAACCATTCCACACTCTGACGATATAAACGTAAATCTTGCCAAGGAATATCTAAATCCCCATCATTATCTAAAATTCGCGGCATCTTGCGATTTACAGCTGTTTTATCCACATGAATAGCCGATAAATTATGAGCGGCTGCATCCGCCAACGCCAACAACTGCCTATCTAATTGCTGACTGAGACTATAAGCAAAAAAATGATACACTACTACCGATGACAGTCCCATAACTACTATCATCGCCATTAAATAAGATAAAAGTAGTCGCCAACCGGTAGCACGAAACTGGGGGTTAGTTAAAATATCTACCCGCCGCCAAGGTACGATAAATTTTCTATCTGCAAACCTACTTTTGTTCCTATAAGTTTTGTTTAAGCCGATACCCAAGCCCGTAAACAGTTTCGATAAAATCATTTTTGGCTCCTGCGGCTTTGAGTTTTTGACGTATTCCTCGAATATGTACCTTGACTGTATCTTGTCCAGGTTGGTCAATAGATGACCATAGGTGGTCAAGAATTTGATGACGACTAAGAACGTGTCCATTATTACGGAGAAATAGTTCTAGTAATTGATATTCTTTAGGTGTCATCGACAATAATTGATCTTTGTAAGTAACAGTACAATTGGCTGGGTCAAGCAGCAATCCACCCCACTCCAAAAAAGTGGATAATGCCGTATTTCCACGTCGCAGCAAAGCCCGAATACGCGCTAGTAATTCTTTTAAATCAAAAGGTTTGATGACGTAATCATCTGCACCTGCATCCAAACCTAGTACTTTATCAGTACTGCTATCTCTCGCAGTCAACATCAGCACTGGCAGCCCATAACCACGCTGACGTAATCTTTGACACAATTCTATACCATTCAATTTCGGTAGCATCACATCCAGAAGGATTAGATCATAGTCAAATGCTGTTATGAAGTCCCATCCTTCCTCGCCGTCACCAGCTACATCAATCGCGTAATTATTGTCAGTTAAGGCTTCTGTAAGAGATGCAGCAATCCGTTCGTCATCTTCAACTAATAAAAACTTCATTGCATAATCACTATATACAGTATTTCTTATTAATTGTTTCTAAACATTACATAGGTAATCAAGTCAAGCCAAAAATCAGACATGAATGAAGTATATGAGGATTTTACCTTGGTGGTACATCTTTCCAAGTTCTTTACTTTTGCTGTCTTATGCTCAAAGTTAGTTTGAGGTTAAGTAACACATTTATTTTAGACGGATAAGTATTGTTAAACCTCTAACCTCAGCAACGTTGTATTCATTCAAGAGGTTCTAATGGTTAAGATCAATCAGTCTGGTGAATTTCGTAAACTCCATCGTAACATTGCACCAATTTTATTCATTCCTCTACTGCTGAGTGCCTTAACTGGTATTGCTTATCGTCTGGGAAGAAGTTGGTTTGGGATGCCTAAAGACATTGGCGAGATTTTCCTCGCAATTCACCAGGGTACTTTTTTGGGTAAACCACTAGAACCAGTTTATGTATCCTTGGTAGGGCTGGGACTAGTGGGATTGGTGATTACCGGATTTGGTATGATTCGTAAATCCAAGCAATCTCGCTCAAATAAAGCAGAATCTAAACTAACTGTCCGAACCATTCACAGTATTGTTGCACCTATTATTTTTCTACCCTTGTTAGCTAGTGCTGTTACGGGTATTGCTTACCGAGTGGGCGAAAGCTGGCTGGGATTACCAGAAGAACAAATTGAATTATTAATGACAATTCATCAAGGTAGCTATTTCGGGAGTTTTGGCAAACCTATTTATGTTTTTCTTGTTGGTTTAGGACTGATTGCTATGCTATTTACAGGCATCAGTATGACAGGAATTTTTCGCAAGCGTCGTTCCCCAGTTTCAGAAAGTGAATAAGATGAAAAACTTATCTAAATAAAAATTGTGTTCCTGTTATTAAACTTGTTGATGATCACATAATATTGATGGGGTCAACATCAATAGTTAAACTCACAGACGAAGGACAAAGCGATCGCACTTCTTCCCAATCTGGCAACTTTGGTAAGGCATCGGGGGCAAATTTAATTAATATCTGCCAGCGATAACGATTAGCTACCCGTAAAATACTCGCTGGTGCTGGCCCTAATATCTCGAATTCTTCTTCTGTACTCAAGGCTGTGGCAATAATTTGCGCCGTATTTTGCACTTCAATCGGGTCGAGACTACTTAAGCGCAACAAAATTAACCGCCCATAAGGCGGATAATTCAGTGCTTGGCGTTGTTCTAATTCAGCTTGAGAGAAAGATTGATAATCGTGCGATCGCACTGCTGCAATTACCTGATGTTCTGTAGTATAAGTCTGCACAATTACTCTACCCGGATCGTCGCCTCTCCCAGCACGTCCAGCGACTTGAGTCAAGGTTTGAAATGCTCGTTCACTAGCGCGATAATCTGATAAATTTAGCAATCCATCGGCGGCGACAACGCCCACAAGTGTCACCTGTGGTAAATCCAAACCTTTGGTAAGCATTTGCGTACCCACTAATAAATCCGCTTCGCCGTTGGCAAACTGGGTGAGTAGAGTCCGGTGTGAGCCTTTGTTGCGGGTGGTATCGCTATCAAAACGAATCAAGCGTAACTCTGGGAACTGTCGCGCTAATTCCTGCGTGACTCGTTGAGTACCGCTACCGAAAAATTTCAGGTAAGGGGAACTACAATCAGGGCAAAATTTAGGATGCGATCGCGCATAGTTACAGTAATGACACCGCAATAATTCCGGCGCTTTTTCTTCGGTGTGGTGATATGCCAGCGACACATCACAGTACGGACATTCCAGGACATATCCACAACTGCGGCAAGAGACAAAAGTACTGTGTCCCCGGCGATGGATAAATAAAATTCCCTGTTGTTTTCTTTCTTGCAACTCTTGCAAAGCTTCTTGCAGCGATCTACTAAATATAGAACGATTTCCCTGCTGCAACTCTTGCCGCATATCGACTATTTCCACCGGCGGTAAAGGGCGAGAGTTGACGCGCTCAGGCAAACTTAAGTAATAACTCCTGCCTCCTTCCTCCTGCCCCCTGCCCCCTGCCCCCTGCCTCCTCACACTTACCCAAGTTTCCAACGAAGGCGTAGCGGAACCCAACACCAAGGGGCAATTTTCTAATTCTGCTCGCCACTCGGCGACAGTGCGGGCGTGGTAAGTGGGTATGGGAGAGTCTTGTTTAAAGCTGCTGTCGTGTTCTTCATCTAAAATAATTAAACCCAAGTTGGGCAAAGGGGCAAAAACGGCGCTGCGGGTACCAATTACAACTTGGGGTTCTCCAGCGAGCATTTGTCGCCAAGTGTCGTAACGTTCACCGTCAGAGAGGGCGCTGTGATAAACGCTGACTTTATTGCCAAAACGGGCGCGAAAACGATCGGTTAGCTGGGGTGTAAGTCCGATTTCTGGGACTAAAACCAGGGCAGATTTGCCTTGGTTGAGGAGAGGTGCGATCGCTTGCAAATATACTTCGGTTTTTCCTGAACCTGTCACCCCATGCAATAAAACTTGAGCAAATCCATCTAATGTCTGGATTGTTTCTAAGGCGCTAGCTTGGGCAGTAGTTAAGGATTTAGCACTATCACCTACTAAAGCTGGCCCCTGTTCTGTTCGCAATACTTCCCGTTCTTCGATGACGATGTAGCCTTTTTCCTCCAGCCCTTTCAGGGTAGGAGTAGTTGTTTTGCAAATCTGTAGGAATTCATTTAGCCACAACTCGCCACCACGCCGCCGCAGCACTTCCAAAATCTCTCGTTGGCGAGTGGTTAAATCTCGATCAACTGTACCTGTGAGGGTGACTGCTTTTTGCAACTTTGGTCGAGTCAGTCGTGGCGGTTCTAAGTAGCTTTCCACTAAACCGAATCGCAATAACTCCCGAATTCCCCGATAAGCAGATTTGACTTTTTGTTGGAGATAGACAAAACTATAGTCCCCCGCCGGCTGCCCTTGTAAAAGCTCCCAAACTTGCCGTGCAGTTGGAGTCAGAAAAGCTAAAGGATTAGGAGATGCCAGTAAATAACTACTGCCCCCTGCCCCCTCGCTTCTCACAAGACGGATACGACGCTGCGATCGCCCCAGCAACCCTGGCGGTAGGGCAACCCGGATTACTTGAATCAGAGGCGTATAGTAATATGCAGCTACTTGATTGAGTAATTCCCAATAAGCACTTGGGAAAAACCCAACGCTGACTATATCTTCTACTTCCCGAATTTTTTCTGGTGGTAAATCGACATTTGGTTTTGTCAGTAACCGAATCGCGATCGCTCCTAATTGTTGTGCCCCAAATGGCACGCTTAAAATATCCCCTGGTTTGATTTCTAACTGGGCTGGCAATCGATAAGTAAATAGTCCCGTACTTCCTGGACAGTCTACCAGTACTTCAACCCACCGATTAAGAGTTGCACCTGACTGGTATGATTCACTAGCTTGGGCTACCAATAAAGGAGATAAATTTAGATCATTAATATACATAGTTGCTGACTTTATAGTTAGATATTCTACTCACATCGCTGGTCAAAATTAACCTAGTTAACTCAACTCTAATTTTTTGCTTTCTTAAATTTAAATGGTATTTATCAATACTGTTATTCTTCATAATACTTGATAATTTTCCTCTTATGTAATCTACTAGACAATTTTGTCTCTTCTATACGTGCAATAAATATTTGGTACCCACTAACTAAATAAAAATATGTCGGCTCTTGCTGCAATAGTTACTCCATCTACTAAATAGGGAGTAGCCTTTTTCCGCCTATCGATAGATATTCAACTCTTTCTGCTTATGAGATGCTTTTATACAAATAAGATCATCCCGAAATTAAGCTGCCATTATTGTAATTTGTATTATCTGGATAACTTGAAATCGGAAATGCATAACCCCAGCACCAGGTTTTCGATTTATCCAGTAAGTTCCAACGCCGAAGACATTAAAAATATTTAGAAAAATATATGAATGTTTAAGAAAGATGGATGGTTAGCGGAGAACTTTATATTTGTTAAGGTTGAGAAAGTTTGAGGAGGGTTTGACATATTTGATAATTCGGAAAAAAATGAAGAATATATCTGTTGGAAGCCTGAGAACAAAGTTTTGTTGGGTGCTAAGTCTAGTTTCGTTATAGGTTGTATCGAACTGTAACCTATATATGCTAGGTAGATGCCAATTTTTATTTCTGTAGAGAAATTAGCATCAACCTGGATTTCGCTATTAAACGGGTGCATTGTCCATTAGGGAAAACTACCAAGCCTCAAACGAGTAGCTGTAACTAAATTATGTACCAAACAAAGCAACAATCCCTAAAGGAAACTATGAATATTGTTGAATTGGGAAAAATGGAAATACTGGAGAATGCTGCTGACATTGAAGAACCATCTCTTGATAGTTTAAATGCAGTAGTAGAAGAAGAATCTCCAATTGTAGTAGAAAATCTGGAATCAGATGAACGCGACGGAGATGATATGGCGGCGGCTCGTCCTTCGGGATACAATAAAACCGAACATGATGATGCTGTTGGCGCGTTTTTTAAAGAAATGGCGCGTTATCCACTTCTAAAAGCTGATGAAGAAGTAGAGTTAGCGCGACGAGTCAGGTTTCTAGAGGAAGTCAGAGAAATACAAGCTGCCTTACAGTTAAAACTGACACAAGAACCTAGCAAACTAGAAGTAGCTTCCGAGCTTGAAATGACGGAAAAGCAACTAGAAAGTCGCTTGTATCAAGGGAGAGTAGCGAAACGCAAAATGATTCGCTCAAACCTGAGATTAGTAGTATCTATTGCCAAGCGATATCTGAATCGGGGAGTGCCTTTTCTGGATTTAATTCAGGAAGGAGCAATGGGTTTAAATCGCGCTACAGAAAAGTTTGATCCTGATAAAGGATATAAGTTTTCTACTTATGCCTATTGGTGGATTAGACAAGCGATTACCAGAGCTATAGCTAATGATGCGCGGACAATTCGGCTACCCATACATATTGTTGAAAAGCTTAACAAGCTGAAAAAAGCACAACGAGAACTCAAGCAAAAACTCTGTCGTAATCCTACCGAAGGTGAAATGGCAGAAGCTTTGGAAATTAGTGTGCAACAACTTCGCCAGTTACAACAGCTACGCCGTCAAGCACTTTCTCTCAACCACCGTGTTGGTAAAGAAGAAGACACCGAATTAATGGATTTGTTAGAAGATGAAGATAACCTGTCTCCAGAAGCAAAAATGAATGAAAACATGATGCGTCAGGAGATTTGGGAAGTCTTGGGTGACGTGTTAACTCCACGGGAGAAAGACGTAATTTCTCTGCGCTATGGTTTGACAACCAGCGAACCCTGTACCTTAGAAGAAGTTGGCAATATGTTCAATCTTTCTCGTGAACGAGTGCGGCAAATTCAAAGCAAAGCCATGCGGAAATTGCGCCGTCCCCACATAGCCAAACGTTTAAAAGGTTGGTTGATTTAACTACATTGATGAAGATAGAGATACGATACCTGACCCAATTAGCTTTTTAATTCGCAAAAAACGGGCGTTTTGTACCTTTTTTCGGCTTTTGTTTAGTCATTAATCAAAAAAATTGCCCAGTTGCCTATAGACTATGGACTATGAACTATGGACTATAGACTAATGACTTCGGGTAACAATTTGATTGTGCGTTTTGCTGAACCAGCCGATTACAGTGTACTGTTTAAATTGATTGAGGGGCTGGCAGAATATGAAAAATTATCTCACGCGATCGCTGGCAATGCTCTGGCACTTAAAGAGCATTTATTTGGTTCGCGGAGGTATGTAGAGGCGATTTTAGCAGAATCTGCGGGACAAGCTGTTGGTTTTGCCCTATTTTTTCATAATTATTCAACATTTTTAACTAAGCCAGGAATTTATCTAGAAGATTTGTTTGTTTTACCAGAATATCGCAGGCAAGGTATTGGTAAGGCTCTTCTTACTAAAGTAGCTCAGATAGCTGTAGAACGTGATTGTGGGCGGTTAGAGTGGAGTGTTTTGGATTGGAACGAGTCAGCCCAAGCATTTTACCGTAGTATGGGAGCATCTATACTAGATGATTGGCGAATTTGTCGTGTCACAGAAGATGCGCTTACTCAGTTAGGATCTATTAAAAAAATTCATAATTGATAACGACGCTCTTATAGTTTGGGGAAAAGTTTAAAGGGTCAGGGTTAAAGGTTTTTCTTTCCCATTTTCCCTTTAAACGACAAGTATTGATTACATCTATATTTAGTAAATATTAAGTGCATTTTTATAGAAAATTGGTATAAGCATTAAAGTGTTTGCTACAAACCCTGAAGATTCAAAATCTAAAAACTTTGATTGAATATAGGGAAGTTTGACAGCTTGTCATTTGACTATGACTTCGGCTCAACTGACAATTATGGAGGATATTGCACCGAATAAGCCGTTATTGCAGAGGGAACACAGAATGAAAAAAATGATTACAGTCATGCTGTTAGGCATAGCAATCTTCATCTTTGCCTTCAGTAGCCCAGCTTTGGCAGGAGATGCTGCTAGTGGAGCTAAAGTATTTAGTGCCAATTGTGCCTCTTGTCATGCAGGAGGTAAAAATCTGGTTCAAGCTGACAAAAGCCTGAAGAAGGGCGCTTTAGAAAAGTATGCTATGTACTCAGCAGAGGCGATTATTGCTCAAGTTACAAACGGTAAAAATGCCATGCCCGCCTTCGGTAAGCGTTTGAAGCCTGAACAAATTGAAAATGTAGCTGCTTATGTGCTTTCACAAGCAGATAAGGAATGGAAGTAGACTAAAATCTAACTTCAAAAATTAATAATTTGCGGGGCTTTTTGTCCCGCTAATTTTATTGCTGCCGAAATTATCAAATAGGATATTTATACCAATTTTGGATTAAGAGTATTTACAAAAATACTGTTCCAAGAATATCAAACAATACTACCTATCCTATATTTGGTATTATGAGTGATTTTTGGCGATTATTTCTCAGTGTAATTGTTGCTTTTCCTCTCACTTTTGTGACTTTGCCTACACATTCTTCACCTATTTTAATTACCCAAATTACTGGGGGTGATTTCTTTGAATTGGGTGTAGATAAGATGCGGCGTGGTGATTACCAGGAAGCAATAGAGAACTTTAACCAGGCGATTGAACTAGAGAAAGATTTTGCTGTGGCTTATAGCGATCGCTGTCTTGCTCGTCTCCAATTACAAGATTACCACCAAGCTGTTACAGATTGTACTCAAGCAATAAATTTTGCACCTGATAACTTTGAGGCTTATCTGAACCGGGGTTTGGCACTCTACAGACAAGGGAATTATCCCGATGCCATTGTCGATTATAATCAAGCCGTTGCTCTGAAACCCTACGATTTTCGAGCTTACTACAACCGAGGGCTAGCCCGTGCTGGAGAGGGAAAAGACTCAGAGGCAATTCTTGACTTTAATTTAGCTTTAACTCAGATTCCTCGAATCAGCAGCTTACTGCTTGCAGATATCTATAATGATCGAGGTTTAGCGCATTTTGTCTTGCAAGATACCCAAGCAGCTATGCTCGACTTTAATCTAGCGATTCGCTTCAATGCTAACGATTATAGAGCGTACTTTAACCGGGCTTGTGCTTGCGGACGAAACGGAGATGACTTTGGTGCAGTGCGTGATTTTTCCCAAGTTATCAGACTGAACCCTAGTAATGCCCAGGCTTACGTTAATCGGGGAGTAGCTCATTATCGCTTAGGATATCATTTAGCTGCGATCGCTGATCTGCAAAAAGCATCTGAGTACTATGAACATCAAGGAAAGAAAGTTGCCTACGAAAAAACTCTAGATTTGCTGAAGAATCTGCGACAACAAATTTCGTCTGTAACAGAAATCGCTCTTTTCTAGCACTGCAAGGCTATACAGGGTATCCACCAGCTTGAAAAATCTGTTCGGCGGTTAAATTTAATTCGGGGAAAAGAGGTGAGATAATGCGTTGTTTACCGCCGCAGGCATCGCTATCTTGAAACTGGCTGACTTGATATTCTCCCTCAATTAAGGTGTAAAGCGAGACAGTTGGTTGTTTGGGATTGCCAATAAATCGCCTACCGCCTAAAGCAGCGTAGTCTACAATCCAGTACTCTGAGATGCCATGATTGTGCTAAGAACAATTCTGAATTTATTTGTGGCAAAAGAAATTGAGCAAGGAAAGAGTAAAACAAGTTTTTACTAATGATTTAAGACTGCCATATCAGAATGGTTTTACATATAGTTAATCCCTGCATAACCAGGTTAGCAGTATTAAAAATGCTATCTTAAAGGCAAAGGTCATTTGCTCAATTTTTGAGGAAAACGCTATGACTACAACGCTCATAGAGGCTAATTCTATCGAGTCATTGCTAGGTAAAGAGGCTGAAGACCTGCTTACCCATAAAGCAAAAGTTTCTCAGGATTTACTACATTTACCAAGCCCAGACTTTGTAGATCGAATCTGGCTTAACAGCGATCGCAACCCTCAAGTCTTGCGTAATCTCCAGTTACTTTATTCAACTGGTCGTCTGGCAAACACAGGTTATTTGTCTATTTTACCAGTAGACCAAGGGATTGAACACTCAGCAGGCGCGTCTTTTGCGCCCAATCCGATTTACTTTGACCCAGAAAATATTGTCAAGCTAGCGATCGCCGCAGGTTGCAATGCTGTTGCTACCACTTTGGGAACATTAGGTATAGTTTCGCGCAAATATGCCCACAAAATTCCCTTTATTGCCAAAATAAATCACAACGAATTGCTGACTTTCCCCAATCAATTTGATCAGGTATTGTTTGCTGATGTCGAACAAGCTTGGAATTTAGGGGCGGCGGCGGTAGGTGCGACAATTTACTTTGGTTCAGACCAGTCTACCAGGCAAATTCAGGAAATCAGCAAAGCTTTTAAACGCGCTCATGAACTGGGGATGGTGACAATTCTCTGGTGTTATCTGCGGAACAACGCTTTTAAACAAGATAAAGATTACCACCTTGCGGCTGACCTCACCGGACAGGCAAATCATTTGGGTGTAACCATTGAAGCCGACATCATCAAACAAAAATTACCCGAAACTAACAATGGTTATGGTGCAGTTGCCAAAGCTACTGGTAAGAGTTACGGCAAAACTGATGAGCGCGTTTACACAGAATTGACAACCGATCACCCAATTGATTTAACTCGTTACCAAGTGTTGAATTGCTACTCTGGGCGTGTGGGGCTGATTAATTCTGGTGGCGCGACTGGGAAAAATGACTTCGCCGAAGCAGTTCGCACTGCTGTAATTAACAAACGCGCTGGTGGTTCGGGATTAATTTCTGGGCGGAAGACCTTCCAGCGTCCCTTTGAGGAAGGTGTGAAGCTATTTCACACCATTCAAGATGTTTATTTGTCGCCGGATGTGACGATAGCTTAGGGATTGGGGAAGGGAATAGGGTACAGGTTACAGGTTACAGATTATTCACTGTCACCTGTCACCTAATCCCCCATTGCTATCTAACATTTCTCAGTAAGAAATCTGGCTGACCACAACTTTTTTGCGATCGCTTCAAAATCTCGGCGCTACAAATACCAGGTTCACCGTTTTTGGAATAACAAAAGAAGACTTCTTTCAAAAATCTTCCCGAACCCGAACAAAAAGGTGCTATGCCATCAGCAGTAATTTGATTATTAGTACTCACAAATAAATTTTTAAAATTTGTAATTGTGGTACGCAAGGGTTTCTCAGGACGATTATAAGCTGTGGGAATAGCGATCGCATCTTTTAACTTTTTACTCAATGCCAAGTATTCCGCAGGAGTTTTCCCCGAACAAGTCCCATGTTTTTCCCATTCATGATCGGGAAGTTTATTGCTAGGAAACAAATTTGGAAACCGCCGCTTTACGTCCGACGGTAATTTTTGCGTGGAACAATTAGCAGGATAACCAGTTTGGTATTGTGGCCACAAACCATGTAATACAAAACCAAGTTTTCTTCCAGAACCGCACTGTTGCGGATCACGAGTGCCATTGGCCGTACAATAATCTGGCGACCAAGAAAGTGTCAGTACATAAAAATCAAATTTACCTGGAGTACCGCGATTTTGAGCAATGGCAGCATTAGGTATAAAAAGACTAGTAATTAACAGAGAAGATGCAATAAAAAGTTGCCTTATCTGCATATAAACAGCTAGTTTCCTTAAAATTAAAGTTATATACAATACATTGTTAAGAGTCAAGAATCAAGGTTGAGAAATTCTTTCCCAATCCCTAATCCCCAAACGATTCAGAAAAAGCAAATCTGGGTATTGATTCTGGGATATCCTTAGATAAGTGAAAGATTTGCCAAAAAATAGTAAGAATGAAGCTGGCAGCAAGAGTAAGTCAGGTAACACCTTCATTAACCTTAGCGATCGCAGCCAAGGCTAAGGCACTGAAGGCAGAAGGAATAGATGTTTGTAGTTTTAGCGCTGGAGAACCAGATTTTGATACCCCAGCGCACATTAAAGCCGCAGCAGTAAAAGCTTTGGATGAAGGCAAAACCAAGTATGGTGCAGCAGCCGGAGAACCAAAGTTAAGGGAAGCGATCGCCCGTAAACTTAAAACTGATAACGGTCTTGATTACAAGTCGGAGAATGTCATCGTCACTAATGGCGGTAAGCATTCTCTGTACAATTTGATGGTGGCGCTAATTGATCCAGGTGATGAGGTAATTATCCCTGCACCCTACTGGCTAAGTTACCCCGAAATGGTGACTTTGGTCGGTGGAGTTTCGGTGATTGTGCCCACAGATGCCACGACTGGTTATAAAATTACTCCCGAACAACTCCGTAAAGCAATCACGCCCAAGACGAAGTTATTTATCCTCAACTCTCCATCTAATCCCACAGGGATGGTTTACACGCCAGATGAAATCAAAGCGCTGGCGCAGGTAGTAGTTGATGCAGATATCTTTGTCGTCTCTGATGAGATTTACGAAAAAATTCTCTACGACGGTGCAGAACATATCAGCATCGGTTCTCTAGGGAAGGAAATTTTTGACCGCACTTTGATCAGTAATGGGTTTGCGAAAGCTTATTCCATGACTGGGTGGCGACTTGGTTATTTAGCGGGGCCCGTGGAAATCATTAAAGCAGCGAGTACCATTCAAGGGCATAGTACATCTAATGTATGTACCTTTGCCCAATATGGTGCGATCGCGGCTTTAGAAAGTTCTCAAGATTGTGTCGAAGAAATGCGCCAAGCCTTCGCTAAACGGCGACAGGTAATGCTAGACAGACTCAACGCCATTCCTGGATTGAGTACCGCAAAACCAGATGGTGCTTTTTATCTGTTCCCTGATATCAGCAAAACTGGTCTAAAATCTCTAGAATTTTGTGACGCTTTGCTAGAAAAACATCAAGTTGCAGTCATTCCCGGAATTGCCTTTGGCGCGGATAACAACATTCGCCTTTCCTACGCCACAGATATGGCGACGATTGAAAAGGGAATGGATAGATTGGAGAAATTTGTCAAATCTCGGATTTAATTAGTTGTCATTTGTCATTTGTGAGGAGAATTTACCAACTCTCCAACTTTTTAACTCCACCTTTTCGACTGAGGAACAGGTGGAGTTCATTTTTAAGCTTGAAGTTAGAAATTCCAATGTCAAAGTTCTGAGTTTCAAAGCTGAAGTGAGGTGCACCCGTATTATGTCCGCATAATAATTAGTTATGTTCAATACAGTTCAGATAAGACAAAAACACTTGTAGAGACGGCGATTTATCGCGTCTCAAAAACCCACGATTTTGTACAAGTAGCGCTTAACCCAAGCGTATTGAGTTATGATTCCCACAGTCATTGCATCCCACACGCCAGATGCTCCACTTAGGGAGACCCCAAGACAAAAACTGAAGTTTCTCAGCTATGGCTTAAGGTGGTAAAACAATTGTTATTAGATAATTGTATAGTTCCCATTCAGATGCAGTACAACGTTAAATCGCTTGGTGTAGGGGCACGGCATGCCGTGCCCCTACGGGCGTACTGTATCTACACAATAGGCTAATAAGAGTCATTTTTTTTACACCTAAAATACTGTCATGCTCAAACATATATCTGCGATCGCATTTGTCCTAATTTTAATTTTGGGGTTTGCATCTCCAGTTCAAGCTGCAACTCCCCGTTCAACTTGGGTGGAAAATGAAATTTACCAATACAATCATCCCTTTGCTTCTCAATTGCCTCAAGAACTGGCAACGAAGATGGAAAAGATGAAAGACAAAGGTAGCCCTTTCGACTTTTATCGGGGGACGGCTCACATTTTTTATCGTGATATGCAGACCTTGCCAAGTTCAGAATTTGTGAATTCTTCAACCTCAGCCATCTGGTTAGGAGGAGATATGCATCTGCAAAATCTTGGGGTGATAAGAGATAGCAACGACAACAATGTTTTTGACACCACTGATTTTGATGAAGGCTATCTTGGCCCCTACGTTTGGGACTTACGACGGATGGCAGTTTCTATTCTGTTGGTAGCTCAAAAGAACGGTCTTAGCTCAACTGATGCTCAGGATATTGTCCGCAATTTTTTGGATGCTTACCTCAACAAGATGAGCGACTTTAAGGGAACCAATGATGAACTGTCATACCGTTTAGAATCTAGCAATACGAACGGTGTGGTCAAAGATTTGATTCAAAAGGCATCAGATAAGAATCGTTCTAGCTTGCTAAAGAAGTACACAGAGTCAAATAATGCCGGCAATCAAGTTTTCAAAACAACCTTGCCGGAACTTCAATCTGTATCTAGCAGCACCTATTCAGATATTGCTGAGGCTATGAGCAGCTACATCGCCTCAATTCCTAGCAGTAAGCGCTACAACAATAGTTATTACACCCTCAAAGACATTCGACTCAAATTAGGTTCAGGCACTGGTAGTCTTGGTAAGTACCGATATTACTTGCTGATTGAGGGGCCAAGTTCAGCAACCGACGACGATCGCATTTTGGAGATGAAACAGGAAGGTAATAGCGCAGTTGCGATCGCAGTTCCAGGTCTGCTACCAAGTTCAGTCTACGGAAACCAAGAAGGGGCAAGGGTGACAATCGCCACGAAAGCGATCCTCTCCAATACTGATCCCTTGCTGGGCTACACTACGGTCAGTAGCATTCCTTTTATGGTGCGTGAAAAATCACCCTACGAAGTGGACTTTGATTATACCTTGCTAACCACTAAGTCAAAATTCATGGATGCAATGGGGTATGCAGGGAAGATCGTTGCTAAGAACCATGCAATCTCCGATAAAGACTACAATGCTGCGATTATTCCCGTCAGCGTTGACAAAGAAGTGACTGATATTGTGAGCGGTAACAAGGCTGTATTCAAAGACGAAATTGTTAACTTTGCGGTGGACTATGCGAGTCAAGTCGAGTATGACTACACGAGTTTTGTCAATGCTTATAAGCAAAATGTGAAACTTTACTAAAACATTGATTCAGTATTAGGACTTACGCAAACAATAGCCGAAACCCTGATTTAACAGTAGGGGCAATTCATGTAGACGCATTCGCGGAGCGTCTCCAAGAGTTGCGGCTTCCCGAAGGGTATTGCCCTTACCACGCGTAGTTTTGCGTAAGTCCTAAGTATTTAGAGATCCTTTAGGATAAAAACTTAAAATTTGATGGGCGGAAATCCCTAAAACTAGCTATTAGACATTAGCAATGCAAAATTATCTAGGTTGAAATGTAGACATTACAATGCTTTTCAGCAAAGTAGCACTATTTAACAAACATTTCGGCTCAATCCCTTAACGATGCAGAATTTTTCATTTTACTGATAGTACTTTCTGTCTCTATCTAGCCTACGTACCTAATAAGTCAATTTAATATCAAGCTAATACAAGCAAAAGTTTTTAAGTGCAATTACTGATACTTAATAGCACGTTAGCATAATTTATGCAAGCGAAAATCCTATGAACATGGCTACGGAAATATACTGAATAATTTAAGAAAATTTATTATTTACCTGCTCACGTCTCAGGAAATATACGCTCACAATCATTAACTAATATAGATATCCTTTTTTATTAGAGTTAATTCGCCCTCAAAGTTAAGAAACTTGGTATCAGTTACTAGGACTATGACCAGTAGTGGGGCTGCTATTCACCCTTCTTCTTCAGAAATGGGAAGGCATGAAATCCTAACGGCACTAACACTGCGTCTTGTAGAGAAAAGAAGACAGCCAGTAGAGAGCGACTATTACCGATCTACAGCGCTGGCTCAACGTTTTTACCACTTTAGTCAGCAGCTACTTTTTCAACTAGGAAAGTAAAAAATGGAATGGGCTATTTACAAAAAGAATACGGGCAGTTTTGTAATAGCAGTCGCAATTATGACTGGTGTTGGCATAGTCTCGTGTCTTAGTTTGCTTCAGTATAGAGAAAATGCTCAATGGGTAACACATACACGCGAGGTGCTTGAAAAGACAAAAGAAGTAATGTCACAGATCAAAGATGCAGAGACTGGACAACGGGGCTATCTTCTCACAGGCAAAGAACGGTATCTGGAACCGTATCGCACTGCAACTGGGGAGATTGCTCAGAAACTGAAGACTCTGCGCCAATTGACTGTGGATAACCCCAGTCAACAGCAACGGCTCGATCGCCTTGAACCCCTGATTGCCAAAAAACTGGTTTTGATTGAACAGGCGATTAATGCTAGAAGCAAAAATTTAGAGTCCGCACTGCAAATAGTTCAGACAGATCAGGGTCAGCAGATCATGGAGGACATCCGAATACTTACTACAGCTATGGAGAACGAAGAAAATGAGTTGTTGAAAAAGCGGTCAATAGAGGCGAAAGCTAGCGCTCATCAAACAACTTTGCTAACTATTTTTGGCAGCATTATCGCTTCTGTTATCGTCGCTTTAGCAGCCACGATCACCAATCAGGAACTCGTCAAACGCAAGCGAATGGAAAATTCTCTGCAAAAAGCTCGCGATGAGTTAGAAATAGAGGTTAACAAACGGACTGCCGAACTGAGAAACACTAACGAAGAATTGCAAACTGAAATTAATGAGCGTAAAAAGGCAGAGTCAGAGATTCTGCGCCTGAACGTCCAGCTTGAGCAGCGAGTCGCCGAACGCACAGCACAACTCGAAGCCACTAATAAAGAGATGGAAGCATTTAGTTATTCTGTGTCTCACGATCTGCGGGCCCCCTTGCGGAGTATTGACGGCTTTAGCCAAGCACTACTAGAAGATTATGCTGACAAGCTAGACGCACCAGGCCAAAACTATCTCCAGCGAGTGCGTGCAGCCACCCAGCGAATGGCACAACTGATCGACGATTTACTGAACCTGTCACGGCTGACACGCAGTGAGATGCGTTGCGAAAAGGTTGATCTAAGCGCAATGGTAGAGGCGATCGCTACAGAGTTGCACAATACACAACCAGAACGCCAAGTAGAGTTTGCGATCGCGCCGGGATTGGTTACTAATGGTGATGCTCATCTGTTAAGGATCGTGCTAGAAAACCTGCTGGGTAATGCGTGGAAGTTTACAGGAAAACATCAAAAAGCACACATAGAATTTGGATTTTTACAGCAAGATGACACCCATGTATATTTTGTCCGTGATGACGGCACAGGCTTCGATATGGCCTATGTTGAGAAACTCTTCGGTGCTTTTCAGCGCTTGCACGCCATGACTGAGTTTGAAGGTACTGGCATCGGACTAGCTACTGTGCAGCGAATTGTTCACCGTCATGGTGGCCGTGTCTGGGCTGAAAGTGCAGTGGAACAAGGCGCAACATTTTACTTCACCCTTTAACTACCTTTAACTATAGGAAAATATAAACCAAGATGATTTTACTAGTAGAAGACAATCCTGACGATGAAGCGCTAACCCTACGTGCACTCAAGAAAAACAATATTATGAACGAGGTGGTGGTGGCACGCGATGGAGTGCAAGCCCTAGATTATCTCTTTGGTAAAGGTGTTTACGCCGATCGCGACATGAATGTTATGCCCCATCTCATCCTCCTAGATTTGAAGCTGCCTAAAATGGATGGTCTGGAAGTTTTGCGACAGTTGCGAACCGACGACAGAACAAAAATCCTTCCCGTGGTCATTCTCACTTCGTCCAAAGAGGAGCAAGACTTAATCAATGGTTACAGCTTGGGTGCCAACAGCTATGTTCGGAAACCAGTAGACTTTTCCCAATTCAGTGAAGCAGTGCGACAACTAGGATTGTACTGGTTTGTCTTAAACGAATCACCACCACGGATATAGCTTATACCAATCCTCCAAAATCAGGTTATAGATGCAAGGCTGACTTTCTTAATTACGAATTACGAACTTGTACTGAGCGTTCGCGTAGCGTCTCGTAGAGAAGCCGAAGTATTACGAATTACGAATTATATGGGTATACCTCTGCGCGTATTACTTGTTGAGGATTCAGAAGACGACGCTTTGTTGCTGCTGCGTGAATTGCAACGTGGTGACTATGAAGTAACCTTTGAACGGATTGATACACCCACAGCTATGAAAGCTGCGATCGCAGGGCAAATATGGGATATTGTCATCTGCGATTATTCCATGCCCACCTTTAGCGCTCCTGCTGCATTGAAGCAAGTCAAAGAAAGTGGACTTGACTTGCCATTCATTATTGTCTCAGGCACTATTGGTGAAGATACCGCAGTAGCCGCCATGAAAGCTGGTGCCCATGACTACATTATCAAAGGTAATTTAGCGCGACTTATCCCTGCTGTTGCCCGTGAGTTGCGTGAGGCACAGGTAAGACGGGAGCGTAAACAAGCAGAGGAGCAAATTAAAGCATCGCTTCAAGAAAAAGAGGTGCTATTGAAAGAAATTCATCACCGGGTAAAAAATAATTTGCAGATTATTTCTAGTCTGCTTAACCTGCAAGCAGAATACCTCAAGGACAATCAAGCCCTTGAGATATTCAAAGATAGCCAGAACCGGATTGAATCAATGGCTCTGATCCACGAGAAACTGTATCAATCTCAAGACTTGGCAAGGATTAATTTTGCTGACTATATTCAAGATTTAGTAACTAATTTATTTTATTCATACAACGTTAATTCCAGCGCTATTACCTTGAAAATGAACGTTGAAGAGGTTTTTCTAGTCATTGATGCAGCTATTCCTTGTGGCTTGATTATTAATGAGCTTATTTCAAATTCCCTAAAATACGCTTTTCCTCAAAGAGAGCCGGGAGAAATTTCTATTGAATTTTGCTCCATAGAACCCAATTTATTTACACTTACTATTAGTGATAATGGTGTCGGTTTTCCCCAAAATTTCGACTTTCAAGCTACAGAATCATTAGGTCTACGATTAGTAAAAGGTCTAACACATCAGCTACAAGGCAATATCAATTTTATTAGCAATAACGGAGTAAAGTATAAAATTATATTTCCGACTCAAAAACTTTAAGTTTATAAGTTAAATAAAAACATGAATCCAGTAAATATATTAGTTGTTGAAGATGAATTCATCGTGGCAATGGATATACAAAATCGCCTCAGAAAATTTGGATATACTGTTATTGGGCTTGTCGATTCTGGAGAAGAAGCAATTAAGAAAGCAGCAGATGATTCTTTAGATTTAGTTCTAATGGATATTCATCTCAAAGGAAATATGGACGGTGTGGAGGCCGCTCAGATCATTAATAATCTTTTTAAGATTCCAGTCATATATCTTACTGCTAATGCAGACGAATCAACATTGAATCGAGCCAAGGTGACAGAGCCGTTTGGCTACATTATCAAGCCTTTCAAAGAAAAAGAATTAAAGTTCACGATTGAAATTACCCTTTCTAAACATCAGACGGAAAAAAAAATAAAACAGAATGAACAATGGTTGACTACTGTACTTAAAAGTATTGGAGATGCTGTGATTACTAGCGACGAATCGGGATCTGTAACTTTTATGAATCCTATTGCGGAGGAACTGACGGGTTGGAATTATTCAGATGCGTTTGGTAAAGAAACAACAGAAGTATTCAATATTGCTCATGAAGAAA
>NNBV01001380.1_pt1 | contig 31085 bp, 26 predicted proteins | sample 1173771 | NCBI WGS metagenome assembly NNBV01 (sample SAMN07173938, study PRJNA388173) | plant metagenome | isolation source: symbiotic tissue sample KVS11 | place: Norway: Troms, Kvaloya island | reverse complement strand
CCCTTCTTCCATTCCTTCAGCTTGAACGGGCCGGTGCCGATCGGCGTGTTGTTGGCCGGATTGGCGCGGTAGTCGGTGCCGTCATAGATGTGCTTTGGGATCATCGGCGCGCTGGCGGCCTCTTGCGACAGCAGGAGCGGTCCGAAAGGCTGCTTCAGCGTGATCTTGACCGTGAGATCGTCGACCTTCTCGATCTTTTCGACCTGGTTATTGGCGATCGGGCGCCAGCGCGGATGCACCTCGCGCAGAAACTTGTCGAGCGAGAAGACGACATCGTCGGCGCTGAACGGCTTGCCGTCATGCCACTTCACGCCTTCCTGGAGTTTGAAGGTGTAAACCTTGGAGTCCGCCGAGATTTCCCAGCTCTTGGCGAGCGACGGCAGGGGCGTCAGTTTTTCGTCGTAGCGCAGCAGCGACTCGTAGATGTTTCCGGCGACCATGTTGGTCGGCCCGTTCTGGTTCAGGCCCTGCATCAGCATCGGCGGCTCGGGCTGGACGACGACATGCACCGTGCCGCCCGCCTTCGGCGTCTGGGCCAGCGCGGGAAGCGGCGCCAGGCTGAGAGCGGCCAGGCCAAGGACGGCAAGGCGAAGAGCGCCCATGGCCGTCGTCATGGCAAGGCGTCGGCGGATCGCTGAAGTCATCGTCGTTCTCCCGTTAACCTGGAACAGTCGCATTCGGCGGCGCCCCCTCAGGCACCATCCGAATCGAATAGATCACAGCCCGGCGCCGCCGCACAGGCTGTTGCCGTCGCGAGGCGCATGCGTGGTGCTCCGGCAAGTTTCGGGCCACCCGCCCGCTCGTCGTCTCGCGCCTCGGCCGAGACGCGAGAGCCATCCCGTGACCCAACGACAAACCTTGACCCAACGATAGGGAGACGCGATCTGCCGGTCCAACAGGCTGTGCTTATGCCGGGGATCGTCTAGGAGCGGGCGACGGGTGGCGCGCTGCCTCCGTTTCGCTGTTCAGTGGCCAGCCGCGCGGGTCAAAGCTTCTTGCCGTCCTTGTCGTACTGCTTGAGGAAGGCGGTAAGGTCCTGGATTTCCTTCTCGTTCTTGATGCCGGCGAAGATCATCTTGGTGCCCGGAATTTTCGCCTTCGGATCCTTGATGTACTCGGCGAAGATGGTCTCGTCCCAGGTGATGCCGGAGTTCTTGTTGGCCGCAGAGTAGCTGTAGCCCTCGACCGAGCCGGAGTGGCGGCCGAACAATCCGTTCAATTGCGGACCGACGAGGTTCTTGGCGCCGTCGCCGATCTGGTGGCAGGCGCGGCACTTGTTCCAGGAGCGTTCGCCGGCGGTGATGTCCTGGGCGAGGGCGGGCAAGGGAGCGAGGAGGGCGGTCAGGAGCGCGATGCGGGCGATGGCGGGCATGGGATTTGCGGGCATGGGATGTCCTTGCTGCGGCATGGACTCAACGCGGCGGCGTCGAGGCCTCGAACTGGAATAATGTAAGATCGTGCGCTGCCTAGGGGCCAATTCGACGCGGGGCCGTCGCCGCGCTCACGATCAGTCGAGCCGTCCGATCCAGTCGGCCACCGTCGCGGTGAAGGCGTCCGGCCGCGACACCGGAAACAGGTGGCCGCCCGTGTCGAGCATGGTCTTGCTGCAACCGGGCAGGGCCGCGGCCAGCTCCTCTTGGAGGAAGGCCGGCACCACCATGTCGTCGCGCGCACCCAGCACCAGGATCGGCATCGACAGCGTGGCGGCCTCAGCCGAGCCGTCGAAGGAGAGCAGCGCGTCGATGCGCTCGCGCATGACTTCCTGCGCCTGCGGCGTGGTCGGAGCCGCCGCCTGCGCCGCCTCGAAGACGTGCCAGTTCGCCTCGATCCAGGCCGGGGGGTAGGCGCAGAGCACGGAACTGGCGGCATAGGCCTGCGGGTGGCTGGCGAGGATCTCGCGGCGTGCGCCGAAATACCCGGCCATATAGCGGCTCGGCTTCAGCCAGCTTCCGCTCAGGATCAGCCCGTCGATGCGATCAGGCGCCTGTCGCGCGAGCGACTGGGCGATGCAGCCGCCCGTCGAATGGCCGAGCACAACGGCGCTTTCGACGCCCGCCTCGTCGAGCACGCCAAGGCAGTCCCGCGCCAGTTCGTCGATACTGCAGGCGGCGCTGCCGCGCGTGCTGGCATCAATGCCGCGCTGGTCGAAACGGATCACGCGAAAGGAGCGCGCCAGCGTCGCGGCGATGCTCGTCCAGAAACCGGCGCTGCCGCCGAGGCCGCTGACCAGCAGCAGCGTCCGCCCCCGTCCCTCCGAGAAGGCCTGGAGGGTCGCGCCATCGGCGGCGAAGATCGAAAAACCGGTCGGACCGGGAACGTCGCTCTGGTTCTGGTTCATGATCGACCCTCCCTTGACTACGCAGGCTCTCGGCAACGTGGGCGGCTCGCCCGGCCGGTGATGGCCGGAAGGATGGCGCAGGCGGTGCGCCTCCGCCATGCCTGCAATGGCGGGGGCGAGACGCGGTCGGCGCAGGACGATGGCGTGCGCCGGAGCAGGAAGCCGCGAGGCATCCCGCTGTTTCCACTGTTACGGACTGCATGGCCCGATCATGCTGGCGTGGCTTGACCTTGGGGCATTGATCGTGGGGATGATGCGCGTCGAAGGGCGGGAAAGGGCGGATCAGGGATGAGTTGCGATGACGGCTGGACGATCGATCGGCGAGACCTGTTGCGGGCAGCGTCGCTGTTGGGCGTGGCGGGCCTGCCTGTCGCGGCTTTCGCGCAAGGCCCGGCGGGCGGGCTGCCACCAGCCGGGTTGGTGACGGATGTGCGCGGCGACGCCGTCGCCGAACTCAAGGACGCCCGTCGCATGCTCTCGACCGACGGGCCCGTCTTCGTCGGAGACCGTGTCGAGACCGGCGACGGCGCCCGCGCCGGCTTCCGGCTCGGGCGTGCCACCGATCTTCGCCTCGGCGAGAAGGCCCGCATCACCATCGACCGCTTCATCGTCGATGCCGGCGGAACCATCACGCTCGGCGCCGGCGCGCTCTTGATTGACAAGGCGCCGGGCAGCGAAGCGGGCCGGATCCGGGTGCGCTCGTCCTATGGCCTCATCGCGGTGCGCGGCACGCGCTTCTTCGCCGGGCCGAGCAACGGCGTCTTCGGCGTCTTCGTCGTCCGTGGCGAAGTCGCGGTCCGCGCCGCCGGCCGCGAGGTCGTCCTGGCGGCAGGCGAGGGCACCGACATCGCCCGTCGCGGCTCACGGCCGACGCCGCCCGGCGTTTGGGGCGAGGCGCGCATCCGCGCCGCGCTGGCGCAGGTCGAATAAGGCATGGACCACGCCGCGATCGCGACGATGCTGGGTGAAGCGCCGCTGTTCGCGCGGCTATCGCCCGAGGCATTGCTGGCCTGCGCCGGTGAGTTTCGCGAGCAGCGCTTCGAGCAGGGCCAAATGCTGTTCTCGCGCGGGGATACGGGCGATCAGCTCATCCTGGTCGGCGAGGGCCGCGTCCGGCTCGCGGTGACAACAGAGGACGGCCGCGAACTGAGCGTCCGCCATGCCGTGCGCGGCGACCTCCTCGGCGAGATCGCGGTGCTGGATGGCGGTGAACGCAGTGCCGATGCCGTGGCACTCACGCCTGTCGTCGCGTTCGGCGTGAGACGGGTACCGTTCGAGCAGCTCGTCGCGCGCTATCACGAGCTGTCCGCCGGCATCATCGCTTTCCTGTGTGGGCGCCTGCGCCAGACCACGGATCAACTGGAAGGCATTGCGCTCTATTCGATCGAGGTCAGGCTGGCGCGCTTCCTGCTGGTCGGGCTCGGCGGGCGCAGGGCTGCTCCAGGCAAGCGCGTCCCGCTCGACATGGCATTTTCGCAGGGTGAACTGGCGCAGTTGCTCGGGGCCAGCCGCCCCAAGGTCAATGCCGCGCTCGGTTCGCTCGAACAGGCCGGCGCCATCCGCCGCACTGCCGACCGCATCTTCTGCGATCCGGACCTGCTGGCAAAATGCGCCGGGATCAGCGATGGCTGAACGGCGACGGTGGCTCTCACCGCCCGCCCTGGCCGGCCTCCTGGCCGGGTTTTGTGTGTTGATTCTGGGGTTCGCCGCACCCAACGGCTGGCGCGACACCCTGCGTGAACGCGTCTTTGATGGAATGCTGCGCGGCGTTGCCGGCGGGCGTGGCCCCGCATCCGATACGAAGCTCGCCATCGTTGCGATCGACACCGCAAGCCTGGAGGCCGTTGGGCCCTGGCCGTGGCGGCGCGAGACGCTCGCACGCCTCGTCAACGCTGTGAACGCAGCCAAACCGGCCGCCATCGCGCTCGACATGCTGCTGGCCGGGCAGGACAGGCGCTCGCCCGCCGCGCTTGCCCGCCAGCTCGCCGCCGAGACCGGGCGGGCGGATCTCGGCGCTCTGGCGCAGACGCTGGTCGATGGCGACAGGGCGCTGGCGGAGGCAGTGGCCGCCGGCCCGGTCGCGCTCGGCTGGGTCCTCGATCCGCGCGGGCGCGATGAGGTGGCCGAAGTGCCTGTGCTGACGCGCGAAGGCGTCAAGCTCGGACCCCTCTGGCGCGAGAACGGCGCGACCGGCCCGCCGCCGGCCCTCGCCTCCGAGGCCGCGGGCGCGGGCACCCTGTCGCTGCCGGGCGACGAGGACGGCCTGGTCAGGCGCGTGCCCCTGTTCGTGACGGTTGGCGACGCGATTCGCCCCGGCCTTGCGCTCGAGGCGTTGCGCCTCGCCTCGGGCGCTTCGGGCTACCTGCTCTCCGGCGATCCGGCCCGCCTCGGCATCGGGCCGCTGACGCGCCCCCTGCCGCCTGACGGCCTGCTGCGCCTGGTGCCCGGCTCGGCTGCGGTGCCGACGCTTCGCGCTTCCGATCTGCTGCGTGGCGGCACCGATCTCGCACCGCTCGCCGGCGCGGTCGTCTTCATCGGCGGCTTCGCGCCCGAGCTTGGGGCACTCAGGGCCGGTGCGCGCGATCCGCTCACCCCGTCATCCCTGTTCCAGGCCGATGCCGTCGGCCAGATCGCGGCCGGCGTGATGCCGGTCCGGCCGGTGCATGGCTGGGCCTGGGAATGGGTTGCTGCGCTGCTGGTCATCCCCGTCGCGATTGCCCTCGCCCGTGCCTTGCGCCCGGTTCCGGCGGTTCTGGCGATGGCGGGGCTTCTGCTCGCGCTGCTGCTCGGGACGGCGGGCTTCGCCGCGGCCGATCTGCTGCTCGATCCGCTGGCGGCCGCTTCGGCCGGCGTGGCTGGCTTCCTCGCGACCTCGCTGGTGGCCTTTTCGGAGACGCGGCTGCGGGAGGCGCGCCTGCGCCGCCGCTTCGAACAGCATCTGGCGCCGGGCGTCGTCGAGCGCATCATCGCCAACCCTTCGAGCCTCAAGCTCTCCGGCGAGCGGCGCGAGATCACCGCGCTGTTCACCGATATCGAGGGCTTCACCCAGACCACGCGCGACAGCGGCCCCGAGCAGCTGGTCAGCGTGCTCGACGGCTATTTCGACGGCGTCACCCGCATCGTCGGCGAGCATGGCGGCATGGTCGACAAGCTCGTCGGCGACGCCGTGCATGCCTTCTTCAACGCGCCGCTGGATCTCGCCGAACACCCCCAGCGCGCGGTGGCCTGCGCGGTCGCGATCCTCGCCTGGACGGAAGGCTATCGTGCCCAAGGGCTGGCCGCGACGATCAGGCTCGGCCGGACACGGCAGGGGATCGAGACCGGTTTCGCGATCGTCGGCGACGTCGGCGTCGGCGCGAAGCTCGACTACACCGCCCATGGCGATGCCGTGAACACGGCGGCAAGGTTAGAGGCGCTCAACAAGGAACTGGGATCGTCGATCTGCATCGGGCCGGTCACGGCGCAGCGCTGCGGCTCCGCGCTGCTGCGCCCGCTCGCCCGTGTAGAACTGCGCGGCCTGGGCGAGGTCGATGTTTTCACCCCGCTGGAGGCCGCCTGATGCGGCTGTTCCCTGCGGCACAGGCAAGCCCGCCGCCTTCACGCATTCTCAACTCACGCGCTGCTCCGGTTCGCTCCGGGGAGCGGATCGGTCGAAAACAAGGAGATGACGTCATGGTCCAGCCTTCAATCCTCATCCGCCGGAGCCGCCGCACGGTCCTTCGCTCGTTGACGACCGCCGTGGTGCTGGCTCTGGTCGCCGTCGGCAGCGCGCCTGCCGCGATCGCCCAGCCGGTGGCCGTGGCCAAGGCCCCAGTGCTGGTGCCGCTCGAACAGGCCTTCATGAAGGCGGCGACCGACCTCTTCGCGAAGGTCCCAGCCAGCGCCGGCGAAGTCACCCTGGTCATCGATCCGCTGATCGACGGCGTCACGGGCATCCAGTCGGCCGCGACGCGCGGTTTCGACAAGCGCATCGCCGCGCTGGTCGCCGAGCGCTACCCGCATGTGAAGGTCCTGGCCTTCACGCCGGAGAACGTCGCCAAGGCGCGCTTCGTCTTCATCGGCACCTTCAACACGATCAACAATGCCGGCCAGCCCGGCGCCGAAAAGGATGCCTTCTGGATCTGCTTTGCCCTGGTCGAGCGCGAGGGCAAGACGGTCTACGCCCGCAGCGTCGCCCGCTCCGTCGTCAGCAATGTCGACATCGCACCGGCCGCATCCTACGCCGACACCCCGGTCTGGGGCATGGACGCCGCGACCAGGGCCTATATCGAGGCCTGCCAGAAGTCGCAGCCGGGCACGCCCGTCGCGCCGGCCTATCTCGACCAGCTCGGCGCGGCAGCCCGCATCCGCGAGGCCACCGCCGCCTACGAGGCCGGCGAGCACGCCAGGGCGCGCGATCTCTACCGCGAGGCCAAGGCGCAGCCGGGCGGGGACCAGTTGCGCGTGCTCAACGGGCTCTATCTGTCCTATGCGGCGCTGGGCGACAGCAAAGAGGCCGACCAGACCTTCGGCCAGATGGTCGAGCGCGGCTTCTCGCTCGGCCAGCTCGGGGTGAAGTTCCTGTTCGAGCCGAACTCGACCGCCTTCAATGCCGACCGCAAGCTCTCGGCGAGCTACCCCGTCTGGCTGCGCGAGATCGCCGCCCAGGCCACCAAGGCCGGTATCTGCCTCGAGGTCGTCGGCCATGCCAGCCGCACAGGGCCTGAAGGGTTGAACGACAAGCTCTCGCGGGATCGTGCCGAGCGCATCGCCGCGCTGATGGCGGGCGAGGCTCCCGGCATGTCGCAGCGCCTGCGCGCCTCCGGCGTCGGCTATCGCGAGGCCCTCGTCGGGCTGCCCCGCGACGATGCCAGCACGGCAGTCGATCGCCGCGTCGAATTCAAGACCGCGCCCTGCGCATGACCCCCTCAAACGCCGCGCCGGGCCTGCAGCGTCGCTGCCTGCCCGGCGCAAAGCCGTCGCCGAGGTCGACCGGCACGAACATCGTCTTCCCGGCCATGGCCGCCGGGATTAGCTTGCTGATGGCGGCTTCTTCCGCCCTGGCCCAGACCAGGCCGCCCCAGCCCGGCACGACCGCCGCCGTCCCGACGCTGAAGCTGATCCCGGTCGTGCCGCCAAAGGACCCCGCCGTCGAGATGGCGCAGCGCATCAGTGCCACCACGGACCGCACGGCGCTGCTCGAACTGCTGGCGGCCGGTGCCGACAAGGCCCGGATCACGGCACGGCTCGCGGCCCTCGGCTATGTCGATCTTGCCGCCGGAAGCACGCGGCTCTGGGTCAAGCCGGGATCGGGCGAGGGCTTCCGGGACTGCGCCGACTGCCCGGAACTCGTGCTGGTCCCCGACGGCGATGTCCGCATCCAGCTCTCCACCGGCGCCACGCCGCGCATCGTCGAGGCCAGTCTGCCGCAGCCCTTCGCTGTCGGGCGTTTCGAGGTGACGCGGGCGCAATACCGTGCCTTCGTCGCGCAGTCCGGCCATGTCGTCGAGCTCGGCTGCCATGTCCGCTCCCCGGTCTGGAAGCTCGACCCCACCCTGTCCTGGCAGGATCCTGGCTATCCGCAGACGGAGAGCGACCCGGTCGCCTGCGTCAGCCATGGCGATGCCAAAGCCTATCTCGCCTGGCTCTCGAAGCGCACAGGCCAGCGCTACCGCCTGCTGACGGACCCGGAATGGCACCATGTCGCGGCCGGGTCTGCGAAGGAGATGGCCGATCCGGCGCGGCTCTGCGCGATCGGCAACGGCGCCGATCAGACAGCGAAGGAAGCCAATCCGGCCTGGACGGTCGCGCCCTGCCGCGATGGTTTCCGCAACACTGCGCCCGTCGGCAGCTTCGCCACCAGCGGCTGGGGCCTCTCCGATCTCAGCGGCAATCTCTGGGAGTGGGTCGAGACCTGCCCGCCCGACCCGTCCGTGCCCGGCCAGCCCTTCCCGCCGCCGATCTGCCGCGAGGAGGAGGGCCGCATCCTAAGGGGCGGCTCCTGGGCCGACCCGCCGGCGATGCGGACGCTCGATGCCCGGATCGTCAGCGAGCCCGGTATCCGCGACCAGGTCGCGGGCTTTCGTGTCGCGCGCGATCTTGGCAACTGAGCGGCATGGCCTTAGGCGACCCGGGGCGCCGCCGATGCGGTGCGGCGGCCGCTCCAGAGCCACGCCGTCACCGCGGCCAGCACCAATACGCCCGCGATCTGCGAACCGGGGAACGGCAGGAACAGGCCGATCCCGGCGCCAAAGAGCAGGGTTCGCTTTGTCAGGTCGAGCATGACAAGGTAGTAGCCCTCGATCGCCGCATTGAGCGCCAGCACGCCGAGTGCGACGGCCCCGACGGCGGCGATGATCTGCCAGAGCGGTCCGACCAGCAGCAGCGCCGGCTGGTACATGAAGACGAAGGGCAGGATGAAGGCGACCATCGCGATCCGGCAGGCGACCAGCGCGATCATCACCGGATTGGCCTTGGCGATTGAGGCGGCCGCGAAGGCAGCGACAGCGACCGGCGGCGTGATCGCCGACATCGAGGCGATGTAGACGATGAAGAGATGCGCCGGCAGCACCTCGATCCCGAGCGCGATCAGCGCGGGCGCGGCCAATACTGCCGAGAGCGCGTAGACGGCGGGTGTCGGCATGCCCATGCCGAGCACGATGATCACGAAGGCCGCCACGAGGATCGTCAGGATCGGGCTGCCCCCGGACATATGGAACAGCCCGGAGCTGATCTTGCCGGTCAGATCCGTCATCGAGAGCGTGCCGACGACGAGCCCGGCGATGGCGCAGGCGACGCCGACACCGATCATGCCGCGCATGCCGTCGCTGAGGCCGAAGAACAGTGTCTTGGCGAGCTGAACCGGATTCTTCTGCCGAAGCAGGGCGACGGGCAGGAGGGCAGCGCAGGCGATGGCGCCGGCGTAGGAAGGTCGGTTGAGGCTGAGCACGCCCCAGACCAGAAGGCCGATCGGAACCAGATAAGCCCAGTCGCGCCGCAGGACGGCGACAATGGAGGGCGTCTCGCCCTGCGACATCGGCGCGAGCCCATCGCGATGTGCCTTGAAATGTGCTGCGAGAAAGACCGACTGATAATAGAGCAGGGCCGGGATGAGCGCCGACAGCGCGATCGTCGCGTAGGGAATGCCGGTGAAGTCCGTCATCAGGAAGGCGGCCGAACCCATCACCGGTGGCAACAGTGCGCCGCCGGTCGATGCGGCGGATTCGATCGCCCCCGCATAGGTCCGGCTGACCCCGGTCTTGATCATCAGCGGGATGCTGAAGGAGCCGGTGGTGACGACGTCCGCCGTGGGCGAACCGGAAATCGAGCCGTAGAGCCCCGACGAGACCACTGCGACCTTGCTGGCGCCCCCGACCTGCTTGCCGACGAGGCTGTTGGCGACATCATAGAAGAAATCGGCGCCGCCGATCCGGTCCAGCAACGCGCCGAAGATCACGAAGACGACGACCAGGAACGCCGCCACCTCCAGCGCTGGGCCGAACAGGCCGTTGGTCGAGAAGACGAGGTGGTCGACGATCTCCTGCGCGCTGAAGCCACGATGGGCAAACGAGCCCGTCAGCCTGCTGCCGAAGATCGCATAGGCCAGAAAAGTCGTGACCAGCACGACGAGGATCATGCCGATGCAGCGACGCGTCGCCTCCATCACCAGCGCGAGCAGCACGATCGAGGCGAGGATGTCGGCGTTGGAAAGCTCGTCGATCATCGGCAGCCGCATCTCGTGGACCGGATGCATGGCGACGAAATAGCCGCAGGATACAACCGACAGCACGACCAGCCCCCAGGCCAGCCAGGAGCGACCGGTCTGGCGCAGCGGGTTGGCGGTGGTCGTGAGGAAGGCGAGAGACAGCACCGCGCCGAGGAACAAGAACAGCGCGATCTCGCGGTTGACATACCAGCCGAACGCCATCGCCAGCAGCAGCAACCCGGTGGCGACGCCGACGATGTGGACGGTCCACTGTTCAGGGGCGTCGAGCCGACGCGACTGCCCGGATGCGAGCATCTTCAGCAGGAAGGGCATCAGGGGCACCTCGCGACGGCGGTGGCGATCAGGTCAGGGTGACGGGACCGTCACTTCAGGACGCCAGCCTTTCGAAACGCCGCCTCGGCGCCGGGGTGGAGTGCGAGCGGCGCCACCTGCGTCAGATTGACCGGCTCCAGCCGCGCCAGCGTGGCGTGGGCCTGCTTGAGATAGCCGAAATGCTTCAGCATCCCGTCAACGATCGCGGCCGCATCCTCGTTCTTCATCTCGGCGGCCGCGAACAGCACGACGCTGCCGGTGATGGTGGAGATCGCCTGCGGCTGGAACGGATAGGTGCCGGCCGGGACGGTGATCGAGGCCGTGCCGAGCAGGGCGCCGAGCTTGGCGCTCGCTTCGGGGCTGATCCCCAGCATCCTGACCTTCATCTCGCGGGTCGCGCTGTTGATCTGGCCCGAGGGGAAGGCGAGCATGTTGATAATGATGTCGACCTGGCCGTTCTTCATCATCTCGAGGCCGGCATTGTAGTCGACATGCTGGATGCGGCCGCCCCAGCTCTCGATGTCCTTCGCCGTTATGCCATAGGCCTTGAAGACCTCTTCGCCGGTCACCGCCATCAGCGTGCCGCGCTGGTTGAGCGCGATGCGGACCGGCTTCTTCGCCGCCAGGATGGCCTCGAAGCTCTCGATGCCGGATTCCTCGCGGACCAGGATCTGGACCGCCGCCTGCGGGTCGATCAGCGCGATGGCCCTGAGATTGGTGACAGGCGCCTTGAACGGCTCCTCGCCGGCCTGCGCCCTTTTGATCAATTGAGCATGCGCGATGCCGAGCTCGACCTTGCCGGTCGAGACGAGCTGGATGTTGGCGGCCTCGCGACCCGGCTCGTAGCCGAAGGCGGCGCCGGGCGATTCACGCCGGATCGTCTCGCCGATCGCATTGCCGATCGCGCTCCAGGCGCCGCCGACGGAGCCACCCGTCAGGGTGATCTTCTTGGCCGGAGCGGTCTGCGCAAGGCTGAGGCCCGCGCCGATTCCAAGCGTTGCCGCCACGATTGATGCGATAGCCAGTCTCTTCATGATTGCCCTCCCAGGCCTGTGTCGAGAGATGGCCCGCATGACGGGCCGCGAACCCATATGTCGCCGGCCGCGATGCGCGCCCGGCCATCTGCCGTAGCTGTCTTTCCCCGGCGGCTTCAAGCCGCTTCGTAGCGTGCATGTCTTGTTCGTCAGGCAGAAGCCTTGCGCAGCACGAGGACAAGTTTGTTGGTGTGCATATGGCTTGTCAATGCTGGTTTGCGCTCAAACGCGCAGCGTGCATTGCAGCAATTATTGGCAGAATGAGCGCTCCGACCGTGGCCGACTCGCTGAAACGCGCGTCGGCAGCTGTTTGTCCGGAGATGGAGGCTGATCGTTCCATTCCTTGCTTGACAGCTTCGGATGCTCTCAGCATCGTTGGTACACAAACGGTCATCAAATCGGGCAATCCATGCTATTCGCTCCCCATGGCGAGGCCCGCGCCAAAGCTGCGGGAGCGCGTGTCAGGGGCTGAGCATGTATGACCGTTTCTCCACCGGGCGGCTGATCGACCTCTGGCTGAGGGAGGACATCGGCTCTTGCGACCTGACGGTGCAGCTCATGATCGAGCCGACCGAGACGGGTTCTTTCCGGATGAACGCGCGCGAGTCGATGGTGCTGGCCGGCATAGAGGTCGCCGCCGACGTGTTCCGTCGCTACGAGCCCAGGCTGTCGATCAAGGTCGAGGCCGCCGATGGCGACCGCGTCGAGAAGGGCGCGACGCTGATCCTGGTCGAGGGGCCGGCGCAGGGCATCCTGACCGCCGAGCGCACCGCGCTCAACATCGTGCAGCGCCTCTCGGGCATCGCGACCGAGACGGCGCGCTATGTCGACATCATCAAGGGCACCTCGGCGCGGCTGATCGACACCCGCAAGACCACGCCCGGCCTGCGCATGCTGGAAAAGCATGCGGTGGCCTGCGGCGGTGGCCTGAACCACCGCCTTGGGCTCGATAACGGCGTGATGATCAAGGACAACCACATCGCGGTCTGCGGCGGCATCGCGCAGGCGGTCGAGCGCGCCCGCAAAAAACTGCCGGTGCTGACCAAGATCGAGGTCGAATGCGACCGGATGGAGCAGGTGCGCGATGCGGTCGCGGCCGGCGCCGACGTCATCATGCTCGACAACATGCCGGTGCCGGAGATGAAGCAGGCGGTCGCCTATGTCGCCGGCCGCGCCAAGGTCGAGGCCTCCGGCGGCATCCGCTACGAGACCATCCGCGCCATCGCCGAGACCGGGGTCGACTATATCTCCACCAGCAAGATCACGCAGTCGGCGCCCGCCGTCGATATCGGGCTCGACGAGGCCTGAGGCGACACGAGCAAGCCATGCGGCCAGGCATCCTCTTCGTCGTCGTCGGCCCCAGCGGCGCCGGCAAGGATACGCTCATGGACGGCGCCCGCACGGCGCTGGCCGAGAGCGGCCGCTTCGGCTTCGCCCGGCGCCTGATCACCCGGCCGGCCGATGCCGGCGGCGAGGATCACGAGGCGATCGACGAACCGGGTTTCGCGACGCTGGCCGCTGCCGGCGGGCTGCTGGCGTCCTGGAAAGCCCATGGCCTGCATTATGGCCTGCGCGCCTCGCTGCGCGACGAACTCGCGGCCGGCCGGCACATCGTCGCCAATGGCTCGCGTGGCGTGCTCGAGGCGCTGGCCCGCGCCGTGCCGCGCCTCATCATCATCAATGTGACGGCCTCGCCCGAGGTCCTTGCCGCACGGCTGGCCTCGCGCGGTCGCGAGACGGCAGACGACATCGCGGCCCGCCTGGCGCGCAAGCCGCCGCAATGGCCGGCCGGGATCGAGACGCTGATCGTCGAGAACAACGGCGCGGTCGAGGAGGGTGTCGAGCATTTCCTCGCCGCGATCGACGCCGCGACGCGCCGCCTCCAGCTGAAGCTGGTGCCCATCGACGCCTGGCGCGACAACATCGCCTATCTGCCGGGTGACAGCATGCTCGGCGTCGCGGATTTCGACGGGCCCGGCAAGGTCGATGTCGCCGGTCAGGTCGATGCACCCGGCGAGCGCCGCAGCATCCGCGCCCGCATCAATGTCGTCGAGCCCGGCTGGCTGCTCGCGCCCGATGAGATCGGCCTGTCGCGCGAGGCCTTCGCGCAGCTCGCATTGCCGGAAGGCAGCGAGATCACCCTGACGCGCACCCCGCCGCAGCACAGCCGCGACGCATTGCGGGCGAAAATCCAGGGCCATGAACTCGGCGCTTCCGAATACGCCATGCTGCTGCGCGACATCGTCGAGGGGCGCTACCCGGACAGCGAGATTTCGGCCTTCCTCGTCGCGGCGACGCGCTCGCTGAGCGATGCCGAGGTCGGCGCTCTGGCGAGCGTCAGGGCGGGATTCTCGACGCCCTTGCGCTGGGACGAGCCGATCGTCGTCGACAAGCATTCGATGGGCGGCATTCCCGGCAGCCGGATCACGCTGATCGTGGCGCCCATCGTCGCGGCGCACGGGTTGGCGATGCCCAAGACGTCCTCGCGGGCGATCACCTCGGCGGCCGGCACCGCCGATGCGATGGAGGTGCTGGCCAAGGTCGATCTCACCGTCGACGATGTCCGCCGCACGGTCTCGGAGGCGCGTGCCTGCATCGCCTGGAACGGCCGCATCAACCATTCCGCCGTGGATGACGTGATGAACGCGATCACGCGCCCGCTCGGCATCGATTCCAACCGCTGGTCGGTTGCCTCGATCATCTCGAAAAAGCTGACCGCGGGCTCGACCCATGTCGTCGTCGACCTGCCCTATGGCCGCCGCGCGAAGCTGCACAGCCGGGCGGAAGCCGAGGAACTGGGCGCGCTGTTCGAGATGGTCGGCCGTTCCGTCGGGCTACATGTCGAGGCGGTTCCGACCTGCGGAGCTGCGCCCATCGGGCGCGGCATCGGTCCGGCGCTGGAGGTCCGCGACGTGCTCTGGGTGCTGGAGGGCCAAGCCGAGGCTCCGGCCGATCTGCGCGAGAAGGCACTCGATTTCGCCGGTCGCATTCTCGCCTGGGACCCGGCCATCGCCACGCCCGAGCGCGGCCGGGCGCGCGCCGCCGATCTTCTGGCCTCGGGGGCGGCGCGCATCGCGCTGGACGCAATCGTTACCGCGCAGGGGCGGCGCGATCCCTCACCCAGGCCAGCGACGCTGACCCATACGGTGCGGGCGCTTCGCCCCGGCCGGATCGGCGAGATCGATGGCTGGCGCATCGCCGGTATCGCGCGCCGCGCTGGAGCCCCCTTCGACAAGAGCGCCGGCATCGACCTGCTGCGCCGTGTCGGAGATGATGTCGCGACCGGCGAAGGGCTCTTCACCATCCACGCCTCGTCAGGGCCGGATCTGGAGGCTGCCGTCGCCATGGCGGCTGGCGATGACGGGTTCGGGCTGGGCTAAAACCCTGGACCTACAGGATTGCTCTCGAAACCACTGCCATCACCCGGGCTTGACCGGGGAGCCATCGTAGAGCTCGACAGCGCCCTATGATGGATCCCGGAGCTCCGCTTCGCTGTGTCCGGATAACGGCGGTGGTTCAACGCGAACGGAACACGCTCAAGGCCTCGGCATCTTCAGCGGGTCGATCGAGATCGCCCGCTTCAGCGTCCGCAAGCCGAAGGTCGTGCGGGTCTGGCGGATTCCGGGGATGCGATAGAGCGTCTCGCGCAGGAAGCGTTCGTAATGGTCGGTGCCGCTGACCACGACCTTGACGAGGTAGTCGTATTCCCCGGTGACCAGATAGGCCTCGACGACCTCGGGGATCCGCGTCAGCGCCTCGCCGAAATGGTCGAGGATCTTGTCGTCATGCTTGTCGAGCGTGATCTCGACGAAAACGACATTGTTGAAGCCGAGCAGCTTGTGGTCGAGCACCGCGACATATCTCGCGATCGCGCCGCTCTCCTCCAGCCGCTTGACCCGCGTCCAGCATGGCGACGGCGAGAGCCCCACCTTCTCCGCCAGCACGTTCGTGGTCAGTCGGCCATCCTCCTGCAGCGCCGAGAGAATCCGCAGATCGGTCTGATCGGGCTCGTCTTGTCACTTGCTGCGCGGAATCACGGAAATTCATCCTGCATAAATTGAGTTAGACAGAAATTATTTCCGCAACCGGTCACGGGTGCAACCAATTTCGAGAGAAATGTTTTTGGCAACCGGGCTAGCCTGAGATCAAGAGGGATTCGTCCGCGTGCCGTTCGGCTTGCGCGGAATCAAAACCCCAGAACGACGATACGGCTTGCCGTTCGAGCCGGACGGCGGAATGCTGGGGAACCAGGCCGATGCCTGTAGGGAGACTGGAGTGCGGCCATGACCTCAGACACGCCCCTTCGCTTTCATGTGCCGCAACCGGTGAGCCGTCCCGGCGAACAGCCGGACTTCTCCCATGTCGTGATCCCGAAGGCCGGCACGGTCCAGCGCCCGCCGGTCGATGTCGATCCCAAGGATATCCGCGACCTCGCCTATTCGATCATCCGCGTCCTCAACCGCGAGGGCGAGGCCGTCGGCCCCTGGGTGCCCGATCTCAGCCATGAGGACCTGACCCGTGGCCTGCGCCACATGATGACGCTGCGGACCTTCGACGCCCGCATGCAGATGGCCCAGCGCCAGGGCAAGACCTCGTTCTACATGCAGCACACCGGCGAGGAGGCTGTGAGCTGCGCCTTCCGCATCGCGCTCGAACCCGGCGACATGAACTTCCCGACCTATCGCCAGGCCGGATTGCTGATCGCCGACGACTATCCCCTCGTCGACATGATGTGCCAGATCTACTCCAACGAGCGCGACCCGCTGAAGGGCCGGCAGCTGCCGGTGATGTATTCGTCGAAAGCGCACGGCTTTTTCTCGATCTCGGGCAATCTCGCGACGCAGTTCGTGCAGGCGGTCGGCTGGGCCATGGCCTCGGCGATCAAGGGCGACACGCGCATCGCCGCCGCCTGGGTCGGCGACGGCTCGACGGCGGAATCGGATTTTCACGCGGCCCTCGTCTTCGCCTCGACCTACAAGGCGCCCGTCGTGCTCAATGTCGTCAACAACCAGTGGGCGATCTCGACCTTCCAGGGCATCGCGCGCGGCGGCTCGGGCACGTTTGCCGCACGAGGCCTCGGCTTCGGCATCCCGGCGCTGCGGGTCGACGGCAACGACTACCTCGCGACCTATGCGGTCGCGCAATGGGCGATCGAGCGCGCCCGCCGCAATCTCGGCCCGACGCTGGTTGAATACGTCACCTACCGCGCCGGCGCGCATTCGACTTCGGACGACCCGTCCGCCTACCGGCCGAAGCAGGAATCCGATGGCTGGCCGCTGGGCGATCCGCTGGTCCGGCTGAAGGAGCACCTGATCGCGGTCGGTGCCTGGAGCGAGGAGCGCCATACGCAGGCGCAGGCCGAGATCCTGGAGACGGTCATCGCCGCCCAGAAGGAGGCCGAGAGCTCCGGCACGCTGCATTCCGGCGGCAAGCCTTCGGCGCGCGACATGTTCGAGGGCGTCTACGCCGAGCTGCCGCCGCATCTGCGCCGCCAGCGCCAGCAACTCGGAGTCTGACGCCATGACGCGCATGACGATGATCGAGGCGATCCGCTCCGCCATGGACGTCTCGATGGGCCGCGACGAGAATGTCGTGGTCTATGGCGAGGATGTCGGCTTCTTCGGCGGCGTCTTCCGCTGCACCCACGGGCTGCAGCAGAAATACGGCGTCAATCGTTGCTTCGATGCGCCCATCAGCGAGGCCGGCATCGTTGGCACGGCGATCGGCATGGCCGCCTACGGCCTGCGGCCCTGCATCGAGATCCAGTTCGCCGATTACATGTATCCGGCCTATGACCAGATCGTCTCGGAGGCCGCGCGGCTGCGCTACCGCTCGAATGGCGATTTCACCTGCCCGATCGTGATCCGCATGCCGACCGGCGGCGGCATCTTCGGCGGCCAGACCCACAGTCAGAGTCCGGAAGCCCTCTTCACCCATGTCTCGGGTCTGAAGACCGTGGTGCCGTCCAACCCCTACGACGCCAAGGGCCTGCTGATCGCCGCGATCGAGGACCCCGACCCGGTGATCTTCCTGGAGCCCAAGCGCCTCTATAACGGCCCCTTCGACGGCCATCACGACCGGCCGGTGACGCCCTGGTCGAAGCATGAGCTCGGCGAGGTGCCCGAGGGCCATTTCGCGCTGCCGCTCGGCAAGGCCGCGATCCGGCGCGAGGGCGCAGGCGTCACCATCATCACTTATGGTACGATGGTCCATGTCGCCGAGGCTGTGGCACAGGAGACCGGCATCGACGCCGAAATCATCGACCTCAGAAGCCTCGTTCCGCTCGACATCGACACCATCACGGCCTCCGTCGCCAAGACCGGCCGCTGCATGGTGCTGCACGAGGCGACGCTGACCTCGGGCTTCGGTGCCGAGCTCGCCGCGCTGGTGCAGGAGACCTGCTTCTACCACCTCGAGGCGCCGGTGCGGCGCGTCGCGGGCTGGGATACGCCCTATCCGCATGCCCAGGAATGGGCCTATTTCCCCGGCCCCGCCCGCGTCGGCCAGGCGCTGCGCGAGATCATGGAGAGCCGCTGATGGCCGAGCGCATCATCAAGCTTCCCGATGTCGGCGAAGGCATCGCCGAGGCCGAGCTGGTCGAATGGCACGTCAAGGTCGGCGACATCATCCGCGAGGACGATCTGCTGGCCGCCGTGATGACCGACAAGGCGACGGTGGAAATCCCGGCGCCTGTCGACGGCGAGGTCACCTGGATCGGCGCAGAGCTCGGCGATATCGTCGCGATCGGCTCGGCGATCGTGAAGCTCAAGATTGCTGGCGCGGCCGGGGCCGAGAAAGCGCCGGCCGAGCCTGAGACGGTCGAGGCCGAGACGGTCGAACCGGAACAGGCCGATCCGAAATCCGAGCAGCCCAAACCCGCAGCTCCGGAGCCGGCCAAGACGTCGGCGCCCTCCGCCGAGCCGCCGCGCGCCATGACGGTGCCCAAGCCGACGCGCGCCATCACGGCTGCGACGACGCAGGCTCAAGCCACCCCGCGCCGCGCGCCGGGCGACAAGCCGCTGGCCTCGCCGGCCGTACGCCTCAAGGCGCGCGAAGCCGGCATCGACATGCGCCAGGTCTCAGGGACAGGTCCTGCCGGCCGCATCCTGCACGAGGACATCGACGCCTTCCTGCTGCGCGGTCCCGACGCCGAGCGTGCCACGGGATTGTCCGAGAAGAGCGGCGTCACCGAGGTCAAGATCGTCGGCCTGCGCCGCAAGATCGCCGAGAAGATGGCGCTGTCGAAGTCGCGCATCCCGCACATCACCATCGTCGAGGAGGTCAACGTGACCCCTCTCGAAGATCTCCGCGCCACGCTCAACAAGAAGCCGACGCCCGAGCGCCCGAAAATTACGCTGCTGCCCTTCCTGATGCGCGCCATGGTCAAGGCTTTGGCCGAGCAGCCCAGCCTCAACGCGCTCTATGACGATCAGGCCGGCATCGTGCGCCAGCATGCCGGCATCCATTTGGGCATCGCCACGCAGACGCCGGGTGGGCTGATGGTGCCGGTGGTGAAGCATGCGGAGGCGCGCGACATCTGGGGTTGCGCGCTCGAACTGAACCGCGTCGCAGAACGTGCCCGGCAGGGCACGGCGACCCGCGACGAGTTGACCGGCTCGACCATCACCATCACCTCGCTGGGTGCGATGGGCGGCATCGCGACGACGCCGGTCATCAACCATCCGGAAGTCGCCATCGTCGGCGTCAACAAGATGATGGTGCGCCCGGTCTGGGACGGCACCACCTTCGTGCCCCGCAAGATGATGAACCTGTCGTCGAGCTTCGACCACCGCGTCGTCGATGGCTGGGACGCGGCGGTCTTCGTGCAGCGGCTCAAGGAATTGCTGGAGAACCCGGCCATGCTGTTCATCGATGTCTGAGCCCGGAAACGCATCATGACCGAGATCATCTGCAAGCTGCTCGTCATCGGCGCCGGGCCCGGCGGCTATGTCTGCGCCATCCGGGCCGGCCAGCTCGGCATCGACACCGTTATCGTCGAGAGCGGCAAGCTCGGCGGCACCTGCCTCAACGTCGGCTGCATCCCGTCCAAGGCGATGATCCATGTCGCCGAGGAGTTCGAGAAGGCTGCCCATGCCGCTGCCGGCAAGACGCCCTTCGGGCTGACGGCGGGTGCGCCGGCGCTCGATTTCGGCAAGGCCGTGGCCTGGAAGGACGGCATCGTCGCGCGCCTCAACAACGGCGTCGCGGGCCTGCTGCGCAAGGCCAAGGTCAAGATCGTCCATGGCCGGGCCCATTTCCGCGACGGCAAGACGGTCGTGGTCGAGACGGAAACCGGCCCGAAGGTCATCCGCGCCGAGAAGATCGTCATCGCGACCGGCTCCATCCCGGTCGAGCTGCCCTTCCTGCCGTTCGGCGGCCCGGTGATCTCCTCGACGGAGGCGCTCGCGCTGGCGCAGGTTCCCAAGCGCCTGGCTGTCGTCGGCGGCGGCTATATCGGTCTCGAACTCGGCATCGCCTTCGCCAAGCTCGGCAGCCAGGTCACGATCGTCGAGGCTCAAGCGCGCATCCTGCCGCTCTATGACGCCGATCTGACGGCCCCGGTCGCCAGGCAATTGACGTCTCTCGGCGTCGAGGTGCTGCTCGGCGCCAAGGCGCGCGGCGCGACGCCCAAGGGCGACGCCCTGCTGGTCGAGACCGCCGACGGCCAGGAACGCCGCATCGCTGCCGACAGAATCCTCGTCACCGTCGGCCGTCAGCCCGCCACGGCCGGGCTCGGGCTCGAGGAGCTTGTGCTCGACATGGATGGCCGCTTCATCCGCATCGGCGAACACTGCGAGACCACGATGCGCGGCATTTACGCGATCGGCGACGTCACGGGCGAACCGATGCTGGCGCATCGTGCGATGGCCCAGGGCGAGATGGTGGCCGAGATCGCCGCCGGTCTGCCGCGCGCCTGGGACAAGCGCTGCATCCCGGCGATCTGCTTCACCGATCCCGAGATCGTCTCGGCGGGCTTGTCCCCCGAGGAGGCCCGCCGCGCCGGGTTCGACGTCAAAATCGGCCAGTTCCCCTTCGCGGCGAATGGCCGGGCGATGACGCGCGACGGCGAGCAGGGGCTCATTCGCATCGTCGCCCAGGCGGAAACCCATCTCGTTCTCGGCATCCAGGCCGTCGGCTCGGGCGTCTCGGAGCTCTCGACCGCATTCGGCCTCGCCATCGAGATGGGCGCGACGCTGGAGGATGTCGCGGGCACGATCCACGCCCATCCGACGCTGGGAGAAGGTTTTCAGGAGGCAGCTCTCAAGGCGCTGGGTCACGCCATCCATATCTGAGCGCATCGCCGCAAGCGGCGTGTTTTCCTGCATACAATATTGACATTGTCTTTATCGCCTCCCATGTGAGGGGCGCGCCGAGGATGCGGCGCGCTTTCGGGAGACCGTCATGTCCGGCGAGCCTTGGCCGCCCTTGTCACCGCTGCAGACCGGCCTGCGCGGTCGCTGCCCGCGCTGCGGCAAGGGGCATCTGTTCCAGGGGTTCCTCAAGCTGCGCCCCTCCTGCGAGGTCTGCGGGCTGGACTATTCCTTCGCCGATCCGGCGGACGGCCCCGCCTTCTTCGTGATGATGTTCGTCTGCGTGCCGGCGGCCGCCTTCCCGCTCTGGCTCGAGCTGACCTATAATCCCCCGACCTGGGTGCATTTGGTTACCACGCTGCCGCTGATCCTGCTGACCTGCATCCCGCCGCTCCAGCCGCTGAAAGGCTGGCTCGTCGCCGCGCAGTTCTTCCACAAGGCCGAGGAGGGGCGGCTGGCCAAGCCGGTCGAGCGGGCGAAGCCACAGGGCTGACCGGCCTCTCAGACGATCGCGTGGTCGGCCACGCGCTCATCGTCGATGATCGCGGCCAGTGTCTTCAGCGCCTCGCCGAGACGCGCCCGGTCCGGCACGCCGCCGAGCGAAATTCGGACAGCGTCGGGCGCCCGACCCTCGACGCTGAACGCATCCGACGGCGTCACCCCCAGCCCCTCGCGACGCGCGGCCTCGATCAGGCGGTGCCGGTCCCAATGCGCCGGCAGCGGCTGCCAGATATGCAGCCCGTTCGGGTGGCTCCGGCCAGATGCCGGCAGGATCGTGCGCGCCAGCGCCTGCCTCGCGGTGGCTTCCCGGCGTACGCCATCAAGCAAGTCGCCTGCCGCGCCGACTCTGATCCAATGCGTCGCCAGCGCGGTCATCAACGGCGCCGGCATCAGCGTGATCGCGCGCAGAGCCTGGACCAGCGCATCGGGACTGGCGCCGTCGGGAACCACGACGAAGGCCGTGCGCAGTCCCGGCGTCAGCGTCTTCGACAGCGTCGCGACGTGATAGGTCCGCTCCGGCGCGAGCGCGGCGATGGCAGGCGGTGCGCCGTGTGCGAGCAGGCTGTAGGGGTCATCCTCGATCAGGGTCAGGCCTTGCGCCCGCGCGATCGCGATGATCTCGCGCCGCCGCGCCTCCGGCATGGTGATGGCGGTCGGGTTCTGGATCGTCGGGGTCAGGCAGAGCAGCTTTGCGCCCTGCGCGCGGATGGCGGCTTCGAGCGCGTCGGGACGCAGGCCGTCCTCGTCGCTCGCGACCGGGACAGGCTTCAGTCCCCTCTGCCGGGCGGCGGCCAGCAGCCCCGGATAGGTCAGCGGCTCGCAAAGCAAGACCTCGCCCGGCCTGGCGAGCACGCTCAGGAGGGCGCCCAGCGCTGGCTGCGCACCGGGCGTAACGATCACCCGCTGCGGCTCGATCCGCCCCAGTACCGGCTGGAGCCAGGCGCACGCTGCGGCGCGATCCGAGAGGGAGCCGGGGCCGACATGATAGGTCATCAGCAGATCGGCGTTGGAGCGCGCCAGCACCTCGGCCATGCCGCGTTGCATCAGTTCGGCCAAGCGTACACCCTTGGGCGCCGGCGGGATGTTCATGCTCAGGTCGACCGGCGGGCCCGATGGTTCAGGCTGCGCGGCGATGAAGGAGCCGCGCCCGGTCACGGCATCGAGCAGGTTGCGTTGGCGCGCCTCGGCATAGGCGCGCGTCACCGTGGTCAGGTCGACATCGAGCAGATCGGCCAGCTTTCGCTGCGGCGGCAGCCGGTCGCCCGGCCGCAGCGCTCCCGCCGCGACGGCCTGCGTGATGTGGTCGGCGATCTGGAGATAGCGCGGGCCGGCGGCGGGGTCGAGGCGCCCGATCCAACCCGCGATGGGCTCGTCCTGTGCCACTCCGAAAGCTCCGCCGGGCCCGCCATACACCAAGGTGTATTGTCCGGATCGGCAGGCCGGGCAAGCGCAGTCGTGGGATGGGGCCGCAATCTGTTGCTGGCCGGGACGATCATTCCGGCAATGGCTGACAAGAGGGCGCGATTTCTTATGATCAGTCCGGACAGCAAGCCGGCCCCAGCAACAGGACTCCAGCCTCTCATGCGGATCGTCGACATCAGGGAGCGCACCGCTCCGATCGCCTCGCCCATCGCCAATGCCTTCATCGACTTCTCGAAGATGACGCTGAGCCTCGTCGCCGTCGTCACCGACGTCATCCGAGACGGCAAGCCGGTGATCGGTTACGGCTTCAACTCGAACGGCCGCTACGGTCAGGGCGGGTTGATCCGGGAGCGCTTCGCCCCACGCATCCTCCAGGCCGCGCCCGACAGCCTGCTCGATGCCGATGGCGGCAACATCGACCCCGGCAAGGTCTGGGCGGCGATGTTCACCAATGAGAAGCCCGGCGGCCATGGCGAGCGCTCGGTCGCGATGGGCACGATCGACATGGCGGTCTGGGATGCGGTCGCCAAGATCGCCGGCAAGCCGCTGTTCCGGATGCTGGCGGAGCGCGCCGGCGTCACCGCCGACCCGAAGGTCTTCGTCTACGCCGCCGGCGGCTATTACTATCCCGGCAAGGGGCTGGAGGGGCTGGCCTCCGAGATGCAGGGCTATCTCGACCGCGGCTACACGGTCGTGAAGATGAAGATCGGAGGCGCGCCCCTGGCCGAGGACTGCAAGCGCATCGAGACGGTGCTGAGGATGCTGCCGGCCGGCTGCGGGCTCGCGGTCGACGCCAATGGCCGCTTCGATCTGGAGACCGCGATCGCCTATGCCAGGGCGATGCGTGACTATGACCTGTTCTGGTATGAAGAGGCGGGCGATCCGCTCGACTACGAGCTCCAGGCGAAGCTGGCGGAGCACTACCCGGGCCCGATGGCGACGGGCGAGAACCTGTTCTCGATGCAGGATGCCCGCAACCTCGTTCGCTATGGCGGCATGCGGCCGGATCGCGACTGGCTGCAGTTCGACTGCGCGCTGAGCTACGGCCTCGTCGAATATCTGCGCACGCTGGAGATGCTTAAGGAGAACGGCTGGTCCTGGCGCCGCTGCATCCCCCATGGCGGCCACCAGATGTCGCTCAACATCGCGGCGGGGCTGGGGCTCGGCGGCAACGAATCCTATCCCGACCTGTTCCAGCCCTATGGCGGCTTCCCCGACGGCGTGCGCGTCGAGGGCGGCCACATCGTCATGCCGGACCTGCCCGGCATCGGCTTCGAGGGCAAGTCCGACTTGATTGCCGAGATGCGAAGCCTCGCGGCGTGAGGCAGCTCTTCAAAGCGTGTCATCTCGGCTCGGAACCGCCGCGTCATCCCGGACAAGCCGCGCAGCGGCGCCGCTCCGGGATCCATCCTAGAACTCCGGAGTCCTCCGATGGATTACGGGGCAAGCCCGGAATGACGGGGTGGTTTCGAGCAGGTCGATCTGCCTCAGGCCGCCTGCCGGCTCGACCCCTCGACGAGCACATACGGCTCCCCGCCCGCCAGCGTCTCGACCCGCGCGCGGACGCCGTAGACCTCGTCGAGTAGCGCGGGCGTCACGATCGTGCGGGGATCGCCCATGGCGATGAGGCGCGCCTGCGCCAGCACCATCACCCGGTCGGCGAAGCGCAGCGCCTGGTTGAGGTCGTGGATCGAGACCAGGACCAGCATGCCGCGCTCGCGTGCCAGCCGGCGCACCAGGCTCAGCACCTCGAACTGGCGGTGCAGGTCGAGCGCGCTGGTCGGCTCGTCGAGCAGGAGGATGTCGGGTTCGCGGGCCAGCGTCTGCGCGATCGAGACGAGTTGGCGCTGGCCACCCGAAAGCTCACTCAGGGGCCGGAAGGCCAGGTCCTCGATTTCGAGGTCGCGCAGCACCCGGTCGATCTGGTGCAGTTCCGTGTCGTTGACCGACCACGAGCCGCCTTGCTTCAGCGCGAGCAGGATCGATTCATAGACGCTGAGCACCGCGTTCACCGCCGTATCCTGCGGCAGGTAGCAGCAGCGCGGCGCGGCGCGTCCGGCGATGCGGCTTTCGCCGCCCATGGTGACGCTGCCCTCGCCGCCCGCCAGCCCGGCGATGCGGCGAAACAGGCTCGATTTGCCGGCCGCATTCGCGCCGATCAGCGCGACGACCTCGCCGCCATGAAGATCGGCCGCATCGACGCCGCTGAGAACCCGGCGCGTTCCATAGGCGACGCCGACGCCTTTGAGAGCGAGATGGATCATGGGATTCTCACCATGAGCGCTTCCGGCTCGCCATGATCAGGCTGAAGAAGAACGGCACGCCGATCAGCGCGGTCACGATGCTGATCGGGAAGATCAGCCCGGGGATCAGCGACTTCGACACCACCGAGGAAGCCGAGAGGATCGCCGCGCCCGCCAGCGCCGAGGCCGGCACGAAGAAGCGCTGGTCCTCGCCGATGATCATGCGTGCGATATGGGGGCCGACGAGGCCAATGAAGCCAATCGTCCCGACGAAGGAGACCGGGACCGCCGCGAGCAGGCTGACCAGCAGCATGATCTCGAGCCGCAGCCGGCGGACATTGATGCCGAAGCTCGCCGCCTTGTCGTCGCCCAGCCGCAGCGTCGTCAGCGCCCAGGCCCGGCGCAGGAAGAAGGGCAGGGTGAAGGCCAGGACTGCGGTGGTGATGGCGAGCTTTTGCCAGCTCGCCTTGGTCAGCGAGCCCATCGTCCAGAACACGACCGCGCCCAGCGCCTGCTCGGAGGCGAAGAACTGCAGCAGCGCGAGCAGCGCGTTGAAGGTGAAGACGAGAGCGATGCCGAGCAGGATCACCGTCTCGGTGGTGACGCCGCGTGACTGGCTCAGCACATGGATCAGCATGGCGGCCCCCATCGCCATGACGAAGGCGTTGATCGGCACGATGTAGTCGGCCGCGACCGGCAGCAGCCCGACGCCGAAGACAAGCGCCAGCGCAGCGCCGAAGCTCGCCGCCGCCGAGATGCCGAGCGTAAACGGGCTGGCGAGCGGGTTGTTCAGGATCGTCTGCATCTGCGCGCCGGCGATCGCCAGCGACGCTCCGGTGACGACCGCCATCAGCGCGACCGGCAGCCGGATGTCCCAGATCACCACGCGCAGCGCGGCCGGCGCCTCGGATGGATTCCACAGGGTCTGCAGCACCTGGCCAACGCCGTAGCGCGCCGGGCCCAGCATCATGTCGACGACGAGGCTTGCCAGCAGCAGCCCCAATAGGCCGAGCAGGATCAGGCGCCGGCGCAGCGTCAGCGAGCGGTACATCAGCCGGGCTGGCAGTGCCTCGCGGGCGACGATCGCGGTCATCGCAGGTTCGCTTGCTCGTTCTGGTTCACTTGCGTTTATCGACCGTGACCCAATAGCCCGGCTCGTAGGGCAGCGGCAGGAAGCGCTCATGCAGCGTCTTCAGCGTGGCTTCGGCGTCGAGATCGGCGAAAAGCTCCGGATGCAGCCATTTGGCGATCTCCTGGATCGCCACGAACTGGTAGGGGCTGTTGTAGAACTGGTGCCAGATCGCATGGACGCGGCCGTTCTTCACCGCCTGCGTCTGGCTGTAGGCCGGGCGCTTGGCGAGAGCCGCCAGCTTGCGGCGCGCCTCTATCATGTCATTGCCCGGCCCAAGGCCGACCCAGGCGCCACCGGGCACATAGGCGCCCCAATTGCCGCCCGTGATGATGACGACCTCGGGATTGGCGGCGACGATCGCCTCCGGATTGACCGTGCCGAAGGTGCCGGGGATCAGGTCGGAGGCGAAGTTCTTGCCCCCGGCGATCTCGACCATCTTGCCGAAATTCTCGTTGCCGAAGGACATGCAGCAATCGTCGGAATAGCCTCCGGCGCGTTCCAGCATGACGAGTGGACGCTTCAACCCTGGCGTCCTGGCGAGCCGGTCGGTCACGCGGGCGATCTCGGCGGCGCGGAAAGAGACGAAGTCATCGGCGAGTTTCTCCTTGCCGAAGAGCTTGCCGATCAGGCGCATCGACGGTTCGGTGTTCTGGAAGGGCTTTTCACGGAAATCGACATAGACGACCGGGATGCCGACGGCCGCGAGCTTGTCCACCAGGCTCGCCTCGTCGCTGGCGACCTTCGCTTCGACATTGAGGAAGAGGACGTCGGGCTTCAGCGCGATCGCCTGCTCGATGTCGAAGGCGCCTTCCTTCGCCCCGCCGAAGCTCGGCAGCTTGGCGATCTGCGGATAGCGCGCGAGATATTGCTTGTAGCTGTCGGGGTCGGCCTTGGAGAGATCGTCGCGCCAGCCGACGACGCGCTTGAACGGGTCTTCCTTGTCGAGAGCGGCGACGAAATACATCTGCCGGCCCTCGCCGAGGATGACGCGCTGGACCGGCGCCTCGACGGCGACCGTGCGGCCGAGCACATCTGTGACCGTGACCTTCTCGGCCCGGGCGGGCGAGCCGGCGGTGAGGATTGATACCGCGAGGGCAGCGGCACCCAAGAGAGCGCGCAGGAAGGACATGGGAGATCTCCGGCCAAAGTCGCCGGCTCCTAGGTCTGCCCCAGTAAAGGGTCAAGACTTATCTTTTAGAATTAGTGTAAAGAGAATGACGACAACGGTGACGTCGAGTAATCGATGTGTTGTCGGCTTGTCTTGTCGAAACGGCTTGCTCTGCGGCGGATTCCGTGGTTCTCGCAGGCGACATCACCGGATCGGAAATCCCGGCCATGACGACCCTGCACCACAATCTCAGCCTCAAGGACGAGATCCGCGACTTCTGGTCGATGCGGTCCGAAACCTTCGACACCATGCCCGGCCACGAGATTTTCTCGGCGCAAGAGCGGCAGGCCTGGCTGGCGTTGTTCGCCCGCCATCTCGGCCCGGTGGACGTCGGCGCCAGGGCACTCGATCTCGCCAGCGGCACCGGCGTCATCTCGCTGCTGCTGGCCGAACTCGGCTATGGCGTCACCGGGCTCGATCTCTCGGAAGCGATGCTCGCCCGCGCTCGCGCCAAAACCATGGGCAAACCCATCAAGCTCTATGCCGGCGACGCTGAGGACACGCTGGAGGCCTCCGACAGCTACGATGTCGTCGCTAACCGCCATCTCGTCTGGACGCTGCCCGATCCGCCGGCGGCGTTTCGCGAGTGGCATCGCGTGCTGAAGCCCGGTGGCCGCGTCGCCATCGTCGATGTCGACATGACCAATCCGCGCCCTGGCTACGGCCGGGCGCTGCGCCTCTTGGCGAAGCTCGCCAGGCGCCTCTCGCCCCCCAAGCCTCCCGCGCCTTACATGGCGGCGCATCAGGAGATTGTCTCGCGCGTCTATTTCTCGCAGGGCTGCCGGCCGGCGGAGGTCGCGCGGCTCCTGGCGGAGGCCGGCTTCGTCGATGTCGTGATCGACCGCGACCTCGGCGCCATCCACCGAGCGCAAGGCCGCTTCATGCCGCTCCATCAGCGGCTCGAACGGGCGAGTCAGGACCGCTTCATCGTCTCGGCCCGCAAACCCTGAGACCGGCGCGTCGGCGGCTTTACCAGCGCAGCAGGCGCGGCCCCGCCAGGGCGCCTAGCGCCCCTGCGATCACCATCGCCAGCGGATACCAGGCCGCAATGAAGGGCACGCCATCCTCCGGGCAGTGCAGCGCATAGGCGACTGTGGCGATTCCAGCCGCTCCGATCCCGGCGGCAAACCCCGACAGGCGCGGATTCACCGGGGCGCCGCGCCGCGCCAAGGCGAGAAGCGCCGCGAAGGGCAGCACGGCGTAGAGCGTCACGAAGACGATGCAGGCGCCCCAGGTCCGACCGAAGACGAGCCCGGCCCAGTCGCCGGTGGGGCGCCCCGCCAAGGTCGCGAGCGCCCAGGCGAATATCGCCGCAAGCGGCAGAAGAACCAGCGCGAGCGCGCCGGAAACCGCCCGTCCGGGCCGCAGGCTGCGCTGCAGGGCGACCATCGCGAACCCCGCCACGGATCCGCCGAGCGCGAATTTCGCGAGTACGGGCGGCGTCGCCAGCACGGCGGCGAAATCGGTCCGCAGCCCGAGCGTCAGCACGAGGGCGCCAGACGCCAGAGCCAGCCCGGCAAGCGCGGCCAGGCCGGTCGCACGCGTCAGTCTGGCGGTGTCGACCGGCCCGGCATCGGTCGCCAGCACGGCGACGAGATCATCGGTTTTCATGGCACACTCGAAGGAACAGGGGTGGTCGCATCACTGGAGTTCGCAATGGAGCACGAAAAGGTTACGCGGCTGATGAAGCAGCCCGTCAGGGCGGCCGCGTGCCGCGGCGGGTTAGGATCTTCGCCATCGCCTTGAGGCCGCGATGCAGCGCAACCTTGGCGGCCGTCTCGGTCATGCCCGCCGCCTGCGCCGCCTCCGCCAGGCTGCCGCCCTGGAGCTTGACCCGGTCGATCAGCCGGCGTGTCCGCTCGGGCAGGCCCGCGAGGGCGCGCTCGATGTCGAGCTTGGCGTCGCTCGCCGCGCTGGCCGGAGCCGCCAGTGCCAGCGCCTCGTCCTCGATTTGAAGGTGCCCCCGGTGGCGCCCGGAGCGGCGCAGATGGTCGATCAGCTTGTAGCGGGCGATCGCATGCGCCCAGGCCGAGACCGGGATGGCGGGGTCGTAGGTGTGGCGCGAGAGATGCAGCGCCAGCAGCGTTTCCTGCAGCACATCCTCGGCCTCATCAGTGCTTGCGAGGCCCGCTCGCGCCAGATGTCCGCGCAGGAAGCCGCGCAGTCTTGCGCCGATCAGGTCGAGGAAGCGCCGATAGGCGGCTGCGTCGCCCTCCAGGCCGGCCAGGAATGCGGGGCGCAGTGCGGCTTCGAGATCGTCGAGCGACAAGGGGCGAAAGGTTCCCGCGAGAAGAAGGGCAAATCCTCCTTGCATGGCTGCCGGCCGCTCACAAGGCGGCGAGCCCATCTCGCGGCGCAGGACGATCGGGGCTAGCGTCGCGCCGATGACAACCTGTTTCGTGACGCGGCTTCTGCGGATCGCAGCCCTGCTGCAGGGTTTGGCCTGGGGCGGTGTTGCCGGGGCGGCCGAGGCCTGCCCGCCTGAACAGGGCTGCGAGGTTGCCGGAGGGCGCTACCGCCTGATCCTGCCGGAGCCGCGCCCGCCCGGCGTGCGGCTGGGCGCGATCATGTTCTTCCATGGCTGGCAGGGCTCGGCCGAGGAGACGGTGGCCGATGCCGGGCTGACCGCGCTGGCTTCGCGCCTCGGCGTCGCCCTGATCGCCCCCGACGGTGCCGGCAAGACCTGGTCCTATCCCGGATCGCCCGGCCGTCACCGCGACGAGTTCGCCTTCGTCGCGGGGGTCCTCGACGATGTCGCGGCCCGCTTCCCGGTCGATCCCGCGCGCATCATGGCGAGCGGCTTCTCGCAGGGCGGCTCGATGGTCTGGTATCTCGCCTGCCGCATGCCCGAGCGCTTCAGGGCTTTCGCGCCTGTCGCTGGCGCCTTCTGGGAGCCGCTGCCGGCATCCTGCGCCGGGCCGCGCCCGCCGCTCGTCCATATGCACGGGACAGCCGACACGACCGTTCCGCTCGCGGGTCGCAGCCTCCGCAACGGCTACCGGCAGGGTGACGTCTTCCGGAGCCTCGCCATCCTCGATCCCTCGGCCCAGGCCGTCGCGGTAGACCAGATCGCGACGGTGGCGACAGGCCTGTCCTGCCGCTCGCTCGTCGAGCCGGGCCGGCCGATCCTCGAGCTCTGCCTGCACGAAGGCGGGCACGCCGTCGAACCCGCCTGGATCGAGCGGGCCTGGCTGCGGATGATGGGCGAGGCGCCTTCGCCCAGCGATCACCTTTCCGTGAAGAGGTAACCTTCAGGGCGCGCGAAACGATTGTCCCCACGAGGCCGCCAGCCGCCAGGGAGACCGCGGGCATGACCATCCAGACACCGTTGCCCTCGGGCGTCATCGCGGGGTCCCCGGCAGCCGTGACCGGCGCCGACGTGATCGCGTCGCGGCTGAAGGCGGCTGGCGCGACGCATGCCTTCGGCATCCCCGGCGGCGAGGTGCTGGCGCTGGTCGATGCGCTGGAGCGCGCCGGCATCCGCTTTGAGCTCGCACGGCATGAGAACGCCGCCGGCTTCATGGCCGAAGGGCTCTGGCATGTCACCGGCACACAACCCGTGCTGGTCGCGACGCTCGGCCCCGGCGTCAGCAATGCGGTGACGGCCGTCGCGCATGCGCAGCAGGATCGGGTGCCGCTGCTCTTCATCACCGGCTGCGTCGATCAGGCCCTGGCCGAGAGCTACACCCATCAGGTCTTCGACCATCGGGCGCTGCTGGCGCCGTTGGTCAAGGCGAGCTTCCGGGCCGCTCCCGGCACCGAAGCGCTCGTCATCGACAAGGCGCTCGCCATCGCCCGCGCCGGCCGGCCGGGGCCGGTGCATGTCGATCTGCCGATCGCGGTCGCGGAAGGGCGCGCGCAGCATCCGTCCATGCCGGCAGCCGTGATGCGGTCCGCGGCGATACCGGCCGATCTGGGG
>NNBV01001016.1_pt1 | contig 31224 bp, 31 predicted proteins | sample 1173771 | NCBI WGS metagenome assembly NNBV01 (sample SAMN07173938, study PRJNA388173) | plant metagenome | isolation source: symbiotic tissue sample KVS11 | place: Norway: Troms, Kvaloya island | reverse complement strand
GGCCAAGAACACGGCGCATGTGATCACGCTGTTTGCGCTGTCCAACCTGTGGATGGCGCGCAAGAAATTGATGGCGATGATGGGACAGGTGCGTCTGCAAACAGCGTGAGTGGGCTGGATCAGGGGCAGACCTCGCCGATTCGGGGCCTCTGGCGGGGCGATCCATTTCCGTGCACGCCATTGACCTTCATCGCGCGCCGATTGATGACCTGTTCAGACCTTCCCTAGAGGGTCTTGCCCAGTTGTTTTTGGTTTTGTTCAGTCATTTTTTGGGCGGTGCTTGAGGGTGTTTTCCAACGCCTTCAGGTCCGCGTCGTCTTGTTGGTCAGCTTGCAGCGCGTCTTGATGTTTGCGACGCCGGTCGTAGTCGAGGTAGAGCGCGTTCGTCTTCGCTTCCATTTGCGCATGGCTCACTGCGCCTGCATGCGTAAGCACCGGGAAGCCGTTAGAGCCGATGATTTGATCCACGTTCTGTCTCCAGAAAGCCATGCGGATTTCCTGGCGGCTCTTGGTACGCAGTTCAGCCGTTTCCAAGAAGATGACCACGAGCCGGTTCAGCGTGTCGATCTCGTCTTCGGTCAGGTAGTTCTTGGCCACCAGGATGTCTTGCTTGCGCACCTGGGCGCCCTTCCAATGCATCAGGCCAAAGTTGGGGTCATCGCGATTGGCCCGGGCTGTGATGAGTTCGGCAGCTGTCTTTTGCGTGACAGCGTAAAGCAACAGGTTTTGTACCGCGGCAAAAAAACTCTGCGTCGTTTGGTCCGTCTTGTCGTAGTCGCTGGCGAGCGCCAACAGATCGCGCACCTTTTGATAGAAGCGCTTCTCCGAGGCTCGGATGTCCCGGATGCGCGCCAGCATCTCGTCGAAGTAGTCCGGGCGGCCGTCCGGGTTCTTCAGCCGCTCGTCGTCCATCACGAAGCCTTTGACCAGGTACTCCTTCAGAACGGTGGAGGCCCAGCGGCGGAATTGCACGCCACGCGGCGAACGCACCCGATAGCCGACGGCCAGAATGGCGTCCAGGTTGTAGTGGGCCACTCGGTAGTTCTTGCCGTCGGCGGCAGTTGTCAACCGTTGGTTGACAACTGAATCCTGGCTCAACTCCTGCTCAGCAAAGATCGCTTTGAGGTGCTTGGCGATGTTTTGCTTGCTGGTCTGGAACAACTCCGCCATTTCGAGCTGGGTCAGCCATACCGTACCCAAATCAGCGCGAAGCTGAATCTGGCTCTTGCCGTCATCTGTGGTGTAAAGAATCAAGTCGTTCATGCAGCCGCCGCTCCGGTTCTTTTCTTCGCGGGTTGCTCAAAAATCTCAGGCAGAACGAATCCATAGCGCCCCAAAAACGCATCAAGAATCTGCCGAAACAGCTTCTTGTTGTCGTCCACCATCACCGAAGGCTGGTAGATGGCGGCTTCGCTCAGGCCCTCACCCGCCTTCAACGTGTTGATATAGGCGGCAATGCCGTCGCGCTCGTTCATGAATTTGGCATCGGCTTGGATCAGACCGATGAGTTCTTCGCGGCTCATCTTGTGCTCGCCAATGAAGCCGTATTCGACGTGTTCTTCTTTGACGACGAGGCTGGTCGCGCCCGACGGCAGGTCGTAGGTGGTCTTGGTTGAAGGCATCGCGCAGCTAAGGGTGGTTTTCGCTCATTGTTGCCGATAGCTCTTGGCCAAATGCGCTGCCATCGCAAGCTCTGGAGCATGCGGCAAACTGGTCGGCCAGAAGGCGGGGCTCACGCTCAAGGACACCGCTGGGAGCCTACCGATGCGCTCGCAGATGACGTTCGCTTCAAGAACCACGGGCTGGCTCCCAAGTCGGCCGCCGATTTCGCCTTTTTGCTGCACGGCTTTCATTTTCTGAAGGACGAAGGCGTGATGGCCATCATCCTCCCCCACGGTGTGCTGTTCCGTGGTGGCGCGGAAGAGCGCATCCGCACCAAGCTGCTGAAAGACGGTCACATCGACACCGTGATCGGGTTGCCGGCGAATCTGTTCTATTCCACCGGCATTCCAGTGTGCATCCTGGTGCTGAAGAAGTGCAAGAAGCCGGACGACGTGCTGTTCATCAATGCAGCTGAGCACTTCGTCAAGGGCAAGCGCCAGAACCAACTGACCGAAGCGCACATCGCCCAGATCATCGAGACCTACCAGTTCCGAAAGGAATCACCTCGCTACGCGCGTCGGGTGGACATGGCTGAGATCGAGAAGAACGACTTCAACCTGAACATCTCGCGCTACATCAGTACGGCGGTGGGTGAGGCGGAGATCGACCTGGCAGCGACGCATGCCGAATTGGTCGAGATCGAGAAAGCCATTGCGGCGGCCAAGCAAAAGCACAACGCATTTCTGAAGGAACTGGGGTTGAGCCCGCTGCCTTGAATCGGGCAGCCGAGGCGGTACGACCGTACCGAACTCGATGCCTCAACTGATGCTTGCGCAGTGCGCAGTGCGCAGTGCGCGATGCGCCCCCTCGATATACTGGGCCGTCACGCCGAAACACGGCGTGATCGGGATTGGCGTCCCGATTAACCCGCTGCGACGCAAGCCGCAGATTTCTCCGCAGAGACTCTGCGGCTTCGTTGTTCGTGCCTCCAGTTTTGGCGGCTCGGGCAGGGAGCCGCAAGGCTCGCCGGTTCGCGCAAGCGGGTTCCCGGTACGCCAACCTGTTCGAGCTGCCGCCTCCAATTGGCGTTGGGTGCGGTGGTTGTTGCAAATCGAACCCAATGGAGGCCATTCATGGCTAGTTCCACTCACGCCCACGCATCCACTGAACGCTCTGCAACTGACAGCGCCGCACCCGACGCGGCGCTGAAGTCAGCCCCAATGCAGGACGACCCCGAATCCCTCGCCCTGCAAGCAGACGACGACATCGAGAGCATCCGCAACGTGCATTGCGCCTATGCGTGCATCGAAAAGCTCGTGCTCCCGCAGCAGGTGAGCGACACCGAAGAAATGCATCCGACGCGCTCCGAGTTCGGCGCGCTGATGCGCCTCGTCAACGAGGAACTGCAGCGCCGAATCGACGCCGCCGGCGCTACGGTCCAGTCCCTGCGCGGTGCCGTGCAATCAACGCCACAGCCACCTCGCGCCGACCGCAACCCGGCACCACCCAGCGGTTACGGCTGGACGGCGAACGGGCCGGTGCGCCTCGCTCGCGATTAGCCAAAAAAAGAAGAAAAAGGATGGCGCAGCACCCCAGCGCTACGCCATCCCGAAATGCGAAGGCGGCCGCCCCAGCGCTTTGCGGAACATCGTCGAGAACGCGCCCGGGCTGTCGTAGCCCATGTCCAGCGCCACGGCGGTCACCGGCTCGCCCACGGCCAGCCGCGACAGCGCCACCAGCACGCAGGCCCGCTGGCGCCACTTGCCGAAGGACATGCCGGTCTCCAGGCTGAAGCGCCGGTTGAAGGTGCGCTCGCTCACGTTCAGCTTTGCAGCCCATGCGGACGGCGCCGCGTGCACGTCGGGCTGGCGCAGAAAGTCCACGCACAGGGTGGCCAGCGCCGCTCATCGGCCGCATGCCGGACCGCGTGCACACCTGGGGCTACATCGCGCTGCTGCTGCTGGTGCTCGTCGTCATGGTGCTGCGCTGACGGCGTACGTAGGCGGAGTTCGGCTCTTGCGCCTGGCCGGTTGCGGCGCCGCGCCGGGCCTGACACCATGGCCCCATGCCATACCAACTCCATTACTGGCCCACCATCCAGGGCCGCGGCGAATTCGTGCGGCTCGCACTCGAGGCGGCCGGCGCCGACTATGTCGACGTGGCGCGCCTGCCCGGCGCGAAGGGCGGCGGCGAGTCCGCGCTGGGCGAGCGGCTGGACGACCCCAACAACGCGCGTCCCGCCTTCGCGCCGCCGTTCCTGGTGGACGGCGACATCGTGGTCGGGCAGACCGCCGCAATCTTGCTGTACCTCGGACCGCGCCTCGGCCTGGCGGGCGTGGGCGAGTCCGACGGGCTGTGGACGCACCAGCTGCAACTGACCATTGCCGACGCGGTGGCCGAGGCGCACGACACGCACCACCCCATTTCTACGGGCGCCTATTACGAAGACCAGCGCGACGCCGCCGCGCAGCGCGCCAAGGCCTTCCGCGACGAGCGCATTCCCAAGGTTTTGAATTGGTTCGAGCGCGTGCTGCAGCGCAACCCCGCAGGCAGCCTGCACCTGGTGGGCGACACGCTGACCTATGCGGACCTGTCGCTGTTCCAGTTGGTCGACGGGCTGCATTACGCCTTTCCTAAAGCCACCGCGCGGGCGCTGGCCGCCACGCCGGCGGTCGAGAAGCTGCACGACAACATCAAGCGCCGCCAGCGCGTGCACGACTACCTGCAGAGCCCGCGCCGCATCGCGTTCAACGAGGACGGCATCTTCAGGCGCTACGCGGAGCTCGACGGCTAGCCGCTCGGCCTGGTCATTCGACGAGCGCCGCCGCATCTTTCCACGCGGGCAGCAGCACCAGCCCCTGCACCGTCACCGGCTTGCGTTGCGGGCCGAACAGGTAGCGGTGGGCGACGACACCTTCGAGGTGGTGCAGCACGTCGGTGCGGTCGTCGATGAAGTGCGTGATCTGCAGTTGCCGGCAGTGGTCGGCCTTCTGCGGCCGCTGCAGGCAGAAGCGCAGGTTGTCGGGTGCGATGCCGGTGCGCTCGAAGAAGCGGTGGTGTCTAAGCCACGCACGGCTCTTGGCCTGCACGCTGGGACCGCATTTCGACACCAGCCACACGCGGCCTTCGAACTTGTCGACCAGCGGCGCGACGGCGTCGAACATGCCTTCGTACGGCGGGGTGTCGAGCGCGTCCTGCAGCGAGCCGCCGATGAAGGCGGTGTCCGCGCCGTTGGCGCCTTCGGCCGCGATGAGCACGCGGCCGATGTCGATGCCGAGCCGCGAGATGGCTTGCCTGTTTTTCATTTCTTGTTCCTCTGTGTGTTGAATGCAGACGAATCGTAGAAACGAAGCCCATCATCAGGAACTACTGATATTGAAAGTGCTATCCATAAAATGGATAGATGGACGTTCCGAAAATTCCAGACATTCCACGCACCAACCTCGACGCGCTGCAGTCCTTCGCCGTGTTCGCCGACACGCTGAACTTCAGCGAGTCGGCGCGCCTGCTGCACATCAGCCAGCCGGCGCTGCACGCCAAGGTGCGCAAGCTGTCGGAGCAGCTGGGCACCAAGCTGTATGTGCGCGTGGGCAGCGCGCTCCAGCTCACGCGCGCGGGCGAGCAGGTGGCGCGGCATGCGCGCGAGTTGCTCATGCTCAACCGGCGCTTCGTGAAAGGTCTGGCCGATGGGCAAGACCAGCCCGCCGTCACGCTGGCGGCGGGCGAGGGCGCGTACCTGTACCTGCTGGGCAAGGCGCTGTCGCAGTTCTCGGGGCCGGGCGCATCGCCGCACCTGCAGCTGCTCACGCGCAACCGCGACGAGGCGATGCAGGCGGTGCGCGCGGGCCAGGCGCAACTGGGCATTGCGCCGCTGGGCACGGTGCCGGCGGACCTGCATGCGGTGCGTCTCACGGTGGTGGGACAGGTGCTGGCGGTGCCGCGTGCCCATGCGCTGGCGTCGCGCAAGTCGGTGCGTCTGCGGGACTTGAAGGGCGCGCAACTCATCGTGCCGCCCGCGGGCCGGCCGCACCGCGAGCTGCTCGGGCGGTTGCTGCAGGCCGAGTCGGTGCCGTGGCAGCCGTCGCTCGAAGCCAATGGCTGGGAGCTGATGCTGCGTTTCGCCCAACTGGGCTTCGGGCTCACTGTGGTCAATGCCTGCTGCCGCATGCCCAAGGGGCTGGTGGCGGTGCCGCTGCAGGGCTATCCGCCGCTCGACTACCACCTGTTCCACGCGGCCGACCGCCCACTGGCCGCGCATGTGCAGCGCCTGTGGAACGCGCTGCTGGCGCACGCCGATCACTGGAAGACGACATGACCCCCGAAGACACGAGCAAGTTCATCGCCTATGTGCTGCGGCACGCGCCGGAGTCGGTCGGGCTGCGGCTCGACACGCAGGGGTGGGCAAGCATCGATGCGCTGGTGGCTGGCGCGGCGGCCGCGGGGCGCGATCTGGCCCGGGCGGATGTGCTGCTCGCCATCGACTCAGGCGGCAAGAAGCGCTACGAACTGTCGGCCGACGGGCAGCGCATTCGTGCGATGCAAGGCCATTCGACACCGCAGGTCAGCCGCAGCTTCGAGGCTGTTGTGCCGCCGGCCGTGCTCTTTCATGGAACGGCCACGCGCTTTCTGGAGGCGATTCGCGCGCAGGGGTTGAAGCCCGGCTCACGCCAGCATGTGCACCTGTCCGCCGACCAAGCCACCGCCGTGCAGGTGGGGCAGCGCCATGGCAAGGCGCATGTGCTGCAGGTGGACGCGGGCCGCATGCATGCGCTGGGGCACGCCTTTCATCGTGCGGAAAACGGCGTGTGGCTGACGGACGCCGTGCCGCCCGAATTCTTGTCGGGCTAGCTTTCTTCTTCTTCGTCCCCCGCGCCGTTGCGGATGCGCAGCGCGGTTTCATACAGCGTGTTGCGCGGCGCACCGCTGATCTCCGCGGCCAACTTCACCGCGGTCTTCACCGGCAGCTCGGCCAGCAGCAGGCGCAGCACGCGCTCGCCTTCCGCGCCGTCGTCGCCGCTCACCGCCACGGGGTGCAGCGCGAGCGCGAATTCGCCGCGTGTGCGGTCGCGGTCGGCGCTGAACCAGGCGGGCAGGGCGCTGGCCGCCACGGTGGCGATTTCCTCGAACTGCTTGGTGAGCTCGCGGCCCACGGTGACGCGGCGTTCGCCCAGCGCGGCCAGCGCGCGCGCCAGGGCTTCGATGCGGTGCGGTGCCTCCAGCAGCACGACAGCGCGCGGCTCCTGCAACAGGGCCTGCACGGCGCTGTCGCGCTCGCCGGCCTTGCTCGGCAAGAAGCCCGCGAAGACGAAGGCGCTGCTGGCGTTGCCGTCGCCGCCGTCGGCCACCAGGCCGGCCGCGCCCACCAGCGTGGTCACGGCGCTGGCGCCCGGCAGCGGCAGCACGCGCTGGCCGGCCGCGCGCACGGCCGCGGCCAGGCGCGCGCCGGGGTCGCTCACGCCGGGCGTGCCGGCGTCGCTCACGTAGGCGATGCGCTCGCCCTGCGCGAGCCGCGCCACCACGGCCTGCGCGGCCTCCGCCTCGTTGTGCTGGTGCACGGCCAGCAGCCGCGAGCCGGGGCGGTCGATGCCGTAGGCGCGCAGCAGGGTCTGCGTGTGGCGCGTGTCCTCGCAGGCGATGGCGTCCACCAGCTGCAGCACATGCAGGGCGCGCAGCGTGATGTCCGCCAGGTTGCCGATCGGCGTGGCGACGACGTAGAGGGTGCCCTGCGGATAATGCTGTGCACCCGCGGCGTCGTGCGCGGCCGCAAGGGCGGCGCCGAAAGAAGCAGGGGCGAGTGAAGCCAAGAGGTTTCTCCGACAGAACGAACAAGAAGATTGCAGGCAGGGAGCCATGAAGACCAACCCAACCACCAAGACCACGAAGCATCGCGGCGATGCGGCGGAAGACGCCGCGCTCGACCACCTGCAGGACGCCGGCCTGTTGCTGGTCGCGCGCAATTATCGGACGCCCGGGCGCGGCGGCGGCGAGATCGACCTGATCATGCGCGACCCGCGCCATTCGCCGGAGGGCACCCTGGTGTTCGTCGAGGTCCGCGCACGCAGCACCGCCACGCACGGCGGCGCGGGCGGCAGCATCACCACGCTGAAGCAGCGGCGCATCGTGTTCGCCGCGCAGCATTACCTGAGCCGGCTGCGCACGGTGCCGCCGTGCCGTTTCGACGTGGTGCTGGTGGAGGACAAAATCACCTGGCTTCAGGGCGCCTTCGATGCCGCCTGAAGTCGCCTGAAGTCGCCCTGACGCGACCTGATTCCCCGCGTGGCGGAACCGAAGCCTCGGCCCTCGGCTCCACCACTTACACGTCTTGTTTCACAACCCCCAGTTATCATCGCGCCCCATGCTCGAGCAACGGATTCAGCAGCACTTCATCGACAGTGCCGACCTCAAATACCAGACCGGACCGGTCCTCAGCAAACCCATCTCTCAAGCGATGCAGGCCCTTCTGGCCTGTGTGACCAGCGGCGGCAAGGTGCTGGCCTGCGGCTCCGGCGTGTCGGGCCTGCTGGCGGCGCAGTTTGCCGCGCAGTTCGTGGGCCGCTTCGAACGCGAACGGCCAGAGCTGGGCGCCATCGCGCTGCCCGGCGACCCCACCGACCCCTCGGCCGACGGCGCCGGCGCCATGGACGCCGACCGCTTCGCCCGCCAGGTGCGCGCGCTGGGCCAGGCCGGCGACGTGCTGCTGGCGCTCAGCGCCAGCGGGCAATCGGCGGCGGTGCTGAGCGCGGTGGCAGCCGCGCACGAGCGCGACATGACCGTGGTGGCGCTGCTGGGCAACGCGGTGTCGGGGCCGCCTTCGGCACCCGGCGCGGGCCACAGCGGCTCGGGCGGCGCCATCGGCCGCGCGCTGCGCGAAACCGATGTGCAGATCAACGTGCCGCACGAGCGTGCGGCGCGCATTCACGAAATCCACCAGATCGCGCTGCATTGCCTGTGCGACGGCGTGGATGCCCAGTTACTCGGAGAACAGGAAGTTTCCTCATGACCTTCAAGACCATGACGACGACGTCGACCCGCCGCCTTGCATTCGCACTCACCCTGGGTGCCGCATTGGTGGGCGGCCTTTCCGCCTGCGTGCCGCTCGTCGTGGGCGGCGCGGCGGTGGTGGGCGTGGGCATGGTGGCGACCGACCGCCGCAGCTCGGGCGCCCAGCTGGACGACCAGGGCATCGAGCTGCGCGCCGCCGCCCGCGTGCGCGACATCGCCAACGACAACATGTACGTGAGCGTCACCAGCTACAACCGCCAGGTGCTGCTGACCGGCGCCGTGGGCAGCGATGCCGACCGCCGCCGCGTGGAAGACGAAGTGAGCCGCATCGTGAACGTGCGCTCCGTGGTGAACGAGCTGACCGTGGGCGCGTCGAGCACCTTCCAGGACCGCTCGAACGACCTGTACATCACCGGCAAGGTGAAGGCCTCGCTGCTCGACGCGAAGGACATCTTTGCCAACTCCTTCAAGGTGGTGACCGAGCGCGGCGTGGTCTACCTGATGGGCATCGCCACCCGGCGCGAGACCGACCGCGCGAGCGAGATCACACGCGGCGTGAGCGGCGTGGTGAAGGTGGTGCGCGTGGTCGAGGTGGTGTCCGAAGCCGACCTGGCGGCCAGCCAGGCGGCGAACCAGGCCGCGGCGCAGCGCGGCGGCCAGGGCCCGGCACCGGTGACGTCGGCTTCGCCTTCTACACCGCCGTCGTCTTCATCCTCTTCGCGGGTGCCGCTGCCGCCGATGGAGCCGCTGCCCCCGAGCGGCGCAACGACTTCGCCGATCCGCTGAACCAGCGTCGAAGCGAAAGAAACGCCGAATTGAAAAAGCCCGCTGAGCGGGCTTTTTTCATTTGAGGCGGGTGATGAGGCTGGAGGTGTCCCAGCGCTTGCCGCCGGCCTGCTGCACGTCGGCATAGAACTGGTCGACCAGCGCCGTCACCGGCACGCGCGCGCCGTTGCGCTTGGCCTCGTCGAGCACCAGGCCCAGGTCCTTGCGCATCCAGTCGACCGCAAAGCCGTAGTCGAACTTGCCCGCGATCATGGTCTTGCCGCGGTTCTCCATCTGCCAGCTCTGGGCCGCGCCCTTGCTGATGACGCCCAGCACGGCCTCCATGTCGAGCCCGGCGCGCTGGCCGAAGGCAATGGCCTCCGACAGGCCCTGCACCAGGCCTGCAATGGCGATCTGGTTGACCATCTTGGCGAGCTGGCCGGCGCCGCTTTCGCCCAGCAGCGTGACCGCGCGCGCAAACGCCATGGCCACCGGCTTGATGCGCTCGAACACGGCCGCGTCGCCGCCGCACATGACGGTGAGGGCGCCGTTCTGCGCGCCGGCCTGGCCGCCCGACACAGGGGCGTCGATGAAGTGCAGGCCCAGCGCCTGCGCCGCCTTCGACAGTTCGCGCGCCACGTCGGCCGAGGCGGTGGTGTGGTCGACGAAGGTCGCGCCCGGCTTCATGCCGGCGAAGGCGCCGTCGTCGCCCAGCACCACGCTGCGCAGGTCGTCGTCGTTGCCGACGCAGCAGAACACGATGTCGGCTCCGGCCGCCGCTTCGCGCGGCGTGGGGGCATGCCGGCCGGGCGCGCCGAACTCGGTGGCCCAGGCCTGCGCCTTGGCGGGCGTGCGGTTGTAGACCGTGACGCTGTGGCCGGCCTTGGCCAGGTGGCCGGCCATGGGGCCGCCCATGACGCCGAGGCCGAGAAAGGCCACGGTCTGCGCGGGGACGGATTCGTAGGTGCGGGGGTTGATGCTGCTCATGGGGCGACAGCTTAAAGCCATTCCGCCGCAGGTGCGATGGCCTCAACCTGTACGTTAACGTACAGGTTTGGATACGATGGGGCCGTCATGACCGCCACCTCTGCCACTGCATCGCCCTCCAGCGCCATCACCGTGCGCGATGCCGCGGCCCGCCTGAACGTCACCCCGCGTACGCTGAAGTACTACGAAGAACTGGGCATCGTGGTGCCGGTGCGCAGCGAAGGCGGCTACCGCCTGTACGAGCAGGCCGACCTGGACAAGCTGGCGCGCGTGCTGCGCATGCGCTCGCTGGGCTTCTCGCTCACGGCCATCACCACGATGCTGCTGCAGCCGATGGAGGCCCCCGCGGAAGGGGGCCGTCCGCGGCTGTCGAACGCCTCGCTCAAGACCTTGCGCGAAACGCTCACCGAGCAACTGGGCACGCTCGACGCGCGCGTGGCCCAGGTCCGGCGCGAACTGAAGGAGGCGGCCGTGTTGCAGGCGCAGTTGCGGCGCGACCTCGACTACGTCGAGCGGCGCCTGGCCGGCGAGCCGGTGGAAGACGCGCTGGCGCAACGCCGCAAGGAGCGCCCGGCGCCATGAACTCGCCCGCCCTGGCGTGGCCTTCGCGCGGCAGTGCCGCGGTGGCGCTGCTGCCCTGGGCCATCGGGCTGGTCACGGCCATCGACTATTTCGACAACGCGCTGTTCGCCTTCTTTTCCAGCTACATCGCCGGCGGCGTCAACGCCTCGCCCGACGAACTGGTGTGGGCCTCCAGCGCCTACGCGCTGGGCGCGGTGCTCGGCATTCTTCATCAGCATGCGTGGATCGAGCGGCTGGGCTACCGGCGCTACCTGGCCATCTGCATGTTCGCCTTTGCAGTGGGCGGGGTGGGCGCGGCGCTGTGCGACAGCGCGGTGCAACTGACCCTGGCGCGTGCCGTGCAGGGCTACTTCGTCGGCCCGATGCTGGGCGCCTGCCGCATCCTGATTCAGATCGGCATCGCACCCGCGCGCCGCGCCAAGGCGCTGAAGGCGTTCATGGTGCTGATCGTCTTCGGCGGCGCGCTGGCGCCGATTGCGGGCGCGTTTCTGGTCACGCATTTCGACTGGCGCTGGCTCTTTGCCAGCACCGCGCCGGTGGCCGCGCTCATCGGCCTGCTGGTGCTGTGGACGCTGCCCGACATCGGCGACGTGCCGGTGCACGAGCGCACCGAGCCGCACTACATCGCCTACGTGGTGTTCGCGCTGGCGCAGGCCGCGCTGCAGGTGGTGCTGACGCGCTCGCACTTCGAGCTGTTCACCGGCTCGCCCGCGCTCATCGGCCTCACGCTCACCGGCGTGGCGGGGCTGGCCTGGTTCGGCTGGCAGCAGTGGCGGCATCCCGCGCCGCTGGTGCGGCTGCATGCGTTGCGCAATGCGTCGTTTCGCGTGGGGCTGGCGCTGTACGTCGTTTATTACTACCTGTCGACGGGCTTCAGCTACCTGCTGCCGCGGCTGATGGAGGGCGGGCTCGGCTTCACCGTGGGCGACTCCGGCTACTTCACGGGCGGGGTGTCGCTGGCCACCGGGTTGCTGGTGTTCGTCTACCTCAAGTATTCAGGGCGGCTGGCGCGCAAGAAGTGGCTCATCGTCACCGGCTTCGGCGTGGCGGCGCTGGCCGCATGGTGGCTGTCGCGGCTCACGCCGCAGGCCGGGCGCGAGGCCTTGCTGCCTGCGCTGCTGTTGCGCGGGCTGCTGATGCTGTTCGTGGTGCTGCCCGTGGCCAACCTCACTTTCAAACCTTTCGCGGCCGAGGAGTTCGCGCACGGCTACCGGCTGAAGAACCTGGTGCGCCAGCTCGCGATTTCGTTCGCCACCTCGTCGGTGATTGCGCTGCAGCAGCACCGCCTGGCGCTGCACGAGGTGCGCCTGAGCGAGTCGGCCAACGCCGCCAATGCCAGCTTCATGCAGGCGCTCGATGCGCTGACGCGGGGCTTCGTGGCGGTGGGCCATGCGGCCGGCGAGGCGCATGCCATGGCGCTGGCCACGCTCTACCGCACGCTCGAACAGCAGGCCACTTTCATGGCCTCGCTGGACGGGTTCACCGCCATGGCGGTGATTGCGCTGGTGGCGGGCGTGTTCGCCGCGTGGCAGCGAACGATCGACTGAAGCGCAGGGGCGGTGCCCCGCGCGCTCAGATGATCGCGAAGTGCTCCGTGCCCGCCGACAGGTCGCTGCTGCGCGCGCGCTGGCTGTTCAGCTTGATCTGCAGCCGCAGGTCGTTGGCCGAGTCCGCGTTGCGGATGGCTTCGTCCAGCGTGATGGCGTGGCTCTCGAACAGGTCGAACAGCGCCTGGTCGAAGGTCTGCATGCCCAGGTTGCGGCTCTTCTTCATGATCTCCTTGATCTCGCCCACCTCGCCCTTGAAGATGAGGTCGGAAATCAGCGGCGTGTTCAGCAGCACTTCCACCGCGGCCACGCGGCCCTGGCCGTCTTCGGTGGGCACCAGGCGCTGCGACACCAGCGAGCGCAGGTTCAGCGACAGGTCCATCAGCAGCTGGGCGCGGCGTTCTTCGGGGAAGAAGTTGATGATCCGGTCCAGTGCCTGGTTGGCGCTGTTGGCGTGCAGCGTGGCCATGCACAGGTGGCCGGTTTCGGCGAAGGCCACGGCGTGCTCCATGGTTTCGCGGTCGCGAATTTCGCCCATCAGAATCACGTCGGGCGCCTGGCGCAGCGTGTTCTTCAGCGCGGCCTCCCAGCTGTCGGTGTCGATGCCCACTTCGCGCTGCGTGATCACGCAGTTCTTGTGCGGGTGCACGAACTCCACCGGGTCTTCCACCGTCACGATGTGACCGAAGGAGTTTTCGTTGCGCCAGTCGATCATGGCCGCCAGCGTGGTCGACTTGCCCGAGCCCGTGGCGCCCACCATGATGGTGAGGCCGCGCTTGGTCATGGCCACGTCCTTCAGCACCTGCGGCATGCCCAGGCCGTCGATGGTCGGCAGCTTGGCGGGAATGGTCCGCAGCACCATGCCGACCTTGCCCTGCTGCACGAACGCGTTCACCCGGAAGCGGCCGATGCCGGTGGGCGAAATGGCGAAGTTGCACTCCTTGGTGCGCTCGAACTCGGCCGTCTGGCGGTCGTTCATGACCGAACGCGTGAGCGCCAGCGTGTGCTGCGCGCCCAGCGCCTGCTGCGACACCTTGGTGACCTTGCCGTCGACCTTGATGGCGGGCGGAAAGTCGGCCGTGATGAACAGGTCGCTGCCGCTGCGGCTCACCATGAGCTTGAGCAGGTCGTTGATGAACTGGCTGGCTTGATCGCGTTCCATGATGTCGGTGCTCCGGAGGGCTTGGGGGTCAGCCGGGGAAATTTTCGGGAATCTTCGCCTTGCCGCGGGCTTCCGCGGACGAGATGGTGTTGCGCCGCACCAGCTCGGTGAGGTTCTGGTCGAGCGTCTGCATGCCCTGGCCCTGGCCGGTCTGGATGGTGGAGTACATCTGCGCCACCTTGGCCTCGCGGATCAGGTTGCGGATGGCCGGCGTGCCCAGCATGATCTCGTGCGCCGCCACGCGGCCCTGGCCGTCCTTGGTCTTGCACAGCGTCTGCGAGATCACGGCCTGCAACGACTCCGACAGCATGGCGCGGATCATTTCCTTTTCCTCGCCCGGGAACACGTCGATGATCCGGTCGATGGTCTTGGCGGCCGACGAGGTGTGCAGCGTGCCGAACACCAGGTGGCCGGTTTCGGCAGCGGTCATGGCCAGGCGAATGGTTTCGAGGTCGCGCAGCTCGCCCACCAGAATGGCGTCGGGGTCTTCGCGCAGGGCGGAGCGCAGCGCGTTGGAGAACGACAGCGTCATCGGCCCCACTTCACGCTGGTTGATCAGGCACTTCTTGGACTCGTGCACGAACTCGATCGGGTCTTCCACCGTGAGGATGTGGCCGTACTCGTTTTCGTTGAGGTAATTGACCATGGCCGCCAGCGTGGTCGACTTGCCCGAGCCGGTGGGGCCTGTCACCAGCACCAGCCCGCGCGGCTTGAGCGCGAGTTCGCCGAAAATCTTGGGCGCGTTCAACTGCTCCAGCGTCAGGATCTTCGAGGGAATGGTCCGAAACACCGCCGCCGCGCCGCGCGCCTGGTTGAAGGCGTTCACCCGAAAGCGCGCCAGGCCGTCGATTTCGAAGGAGAAGTCGACCTCCAGGAATTCTTCGTAGTGCTTGCGGTGCGTGTCGCTCATGATGTCGTACACCATGGCGTGCACGCCCTTGTGATCGAGGGCGTCCACGTTGATGCGGCGCACGTCGCCGTTGACCCGGATCATGGGCGGAAGACCGGCTGAAAGGTGCAGGTCGGAGGCTTTGTTCTTGACGCTGAACGCCAGCAATTGGGTGATGTCCACAGGGCTCCTCGGCTCGGGTGCGGTGACGTTTTGATACGATTTTGGACGATTATGACGATGATTGGTGACGACCTCCAGCAAGTAAACAACCGGATCGCGCAGGCATGTGTAACGGCCGGGCGCAACCCGCGCGAGGTGCGGCTGCTGGCGGTGTCCAAGACCTTCGGGCCCGAGGCGGTACGCGAGGCGCATGCGGCGGGCCAGCGGGCCTTCGGCGAGAACTATGTGCAGGAGGGGCTGGACAAGATCGAGGCGCTGGCCGACCTGCGCGCCAGCCTTCAGTGGCACTGCATCGGCCCTCTGCAAAGCAACAAGACGCGGCCCGTGGCGGAGCAGTTCGACTGGGTGCACAGCGTCGACCGGCTGAAGATTGCGGAGCGTCTGTCGGCCCAGCGGCCGGCGCATCTGGCGCCGCTCAATGTGTGCCTTCAAGTCAACGTGGACGGCGGAGCGAACAAGTCCGGCGTGCCGCCGCAGGAGGCCGTGGCGCTGGCCCGCGCTGTGGCGGCTTTGCCACAACTGCGGCTGCGCGGGCTCATGGCCATTCCCGAGCCGGCGGAGGGGTTCGACGCGCAGCGTGCGCTGTTCGTGCGTGCGCAGGCGGTGTTTCAGTCGATTCTTGACGCCGGTATTGCAGGTGTAGAACTCGACACCCTCTCGCTCGGCATGAGCGCGGACCTGGAGGCCGCCATCAGCGCGGGCAGCACGATGGTGCGGGTCGGCACGGCCATCTTCGGCGGGCGGGCGCGCAAGCCGGGCTGAGCCGGCGGGGGGCTTAATTAAATGCCCAGCGGCAGCCGCGCGCTGCTCTTGACCTCTTCCATCACCGCGTAGGTGCGTGTTTCGCGCACACCGGGCAGTTGCCACAGCACGGTGCCGGCAAACTCGCGGTAGGCGGCCATGTCGGCCATGCGGGTCTTGAGCAGGTAGTCGAACCCGCCCGCGACCATGTGGCATTCCATGATTTCGTCGCGCACCTGCACGGCGGCCTTGAACTGGTCGAACACGTTGGGGGTGGTGCGGTCGAGCAGCACCTCGACGAACACGGTGAAGCCTCGGCTGAGCTTTTGCGGGTCGAGCCGTGCCTCGTAGCCCAGGATGAACCCGTCGCGCGTGAGCCGCTGCACGCGTGCCAGCACGGCGGTGGGCGACAGCGCCACGGCTTCGGCCAGCTTGAGGTTGGTGATGCGGCCGTCTTCCTGAAGGATCTTCAGCAGCCGGAGATCGATGCGGTCCAGGTCGAGCATCGGAGGATTATCCGGCGGGGGTATCGATTCGCGGCGGAAGATGCGGCCTATCGGTGCTGGCTATAGGAGATAGAACCAAGGAAGTGCCCTCGGCCTACCCTGTGGGGGCACTGGTTCGGGGTGTTTGTTCGGGCGCCGTTGTTCAGGGCGTGTGCACAGGCCGCCGGGTACTCCCCTCCGCGAATGTCCCCCGGCCTGCGGCCTCCTCCTTTATTTCGCTGCGGGGAGTACCCGACGCCCTGTGCACCAGGGCACGTTCGTTGTGATCGCACGATCAACCACTGCTCTGAAAACGCTCACGTCGATGGGGTGCCTTGCGCAGCGAAATAAAGGAGGAGGGGCGAAGCCCCGGGGGACATTCGCGGAGCAAGGTACCCCGTCGGCGTGAGCGTCGCCCTGAACGGCAGCGCCCTGAACGGCAGCGCCCTGAACGGCAGCGCCCCGAACGACAGCGCCTTGAACAACAAGGTGCCTCACACAACGCACGGAAGACCTGTCGAACCGAAGTCTGCAAAGGTCGCTGCGCCTGTACCGCGCCTGCCCGCTCATGTATGGAGCAACTGCCTGCCGATGGGCAGGCTGCGCAACGTCAGCCCCCGCTTCGCTGTTCTGTCTGGCCGCAAGACCCGACTGCATCACAGCAGCACTGCAAGGGCGGCGGTGGCGTGCAGGCGCGAACGACGGTTCGGTCATGTGCCCTCGCGCCCGCCCCAACGTCTCTTGCATAACCGTCAGCGCGGCGCGCATAAGCCATGGCGTCGCGCGCGGGACAGGTCTATCGTTGCGCCCATCCGATCAACCTTGGGATTCCTCATGAGTGAAAAACTCTCCTTCGTCAGCCCGACCGCCAACAGCCCGTGGGGCACGTACCTCTCGCAGGTCGACCGCGTGGTGCCGTACCTCGGCCCGCTCGCCCGCTGGGTCGAAACCCTGAAGCGCCCCAAGCGCGCGCTGATCGTGGACGTGCCGATCGAAATGGACGACGGCCGCATCGCCCACTACGAGGGCTACCGCGTGCAGCACAACATGAGCCGCGGCCCGGGCAAGGGCGGCGTGCGCTTCCACCCCGACGTCACGCTCGAAGAAGTGATGGCCCTGTCGGCCTGGATGACCATCAAGACCGCCGCGGTGAACCTGCCCTACGGCGGCGCCAAGGGCGGCATTCGCGTCGACCCCAAGAAGCTGTCGCAGAACGAGCTCGAGAAGATCACGCGCCGCTACACCAGCGAGATCGGCATCATCATCGGCCCGCACACCGACATTCCCGCACCCGACGTCAACACCAACGGCCAGATCATGGCCTGGATGATGGACACCTATTCGATGAACACCGGCGGCACCGCCACCGGCGTCGTCACCGGCAAGCCGCTGCACCTGGGCGGTTCGCTCGGCCGCGTGAAGGCCACCGGCCGCGGCGTGTTCGTCACCGGGCGTGAAGCCGCCCGCCGGCTGGGCATGGACCTGCGCGGCGCGCGCATTGCCGTGCAGGGCTTCGGCAACGTGGGCTCGGTCGCGGCCGAACTGTTCGCCGAAGCCGGCGCCAAGATCGTCGCGGTGCAGGACCACACCGGCACCATCGTCAACAGCAACGGGCTGGACCTGGCCACGCTGATTCCCATCGCCAACAAGGACGGCGTGATCGCCTTCAAGGGTGGCGACGTGGTGCCCAACGACGCCTTCTGGGACACCGCCTGCGACATCCTGATTCCGGCCGCCCTCGAAGGCCAGATCACCGCCGAGCGCGCGCAAAAAACCACCGCCAGGCTGGTGCTCGAAGGCGCCAACGGCCCCACGGTGCCCACGGCCGACGACATCCTGGCCGAGCGCGGCGTGCTGGTGGTGCCCGACGTGATCTGCAACGCCGGCGGCGTGACGGTGAGCTACTTCGAATGGGTGCAGGACTTCTCGTCGTTCTTCTGGGACGAGGACGAGATCAACGTGCGCCTGGACCGCATCATGATGAACGCGCTCAACCAGATCTGGGACACGGCCGACAAGCACAAGATCACGCTGCGCACCGCCACCTATGCGGTGGCTTGCGAGCGCATTCTGATGGCGCGCCAGGAACGCGGCCTGTATCCATAAGCTCTCCCCCAGGCTTCGCGCACTTCGTGGCGCTTCTCCTTCCCCCTCACCGGGGGCAACACCCGCGGCCCGGCAAAGCCGGTTCCGCGGTGTTTCTGGAAGCGGCCTTTGATACCCTTGGCGGTATGAACGCCGCGCTTTCACCAACCGGTCTCCCCTCCCTTCCCGCGGACAGCGCCGCACGTCTGCAGGCCCTGCTGGCCGGCGGGCAGCGCAGGCTGCTGGGCTTGGTCGGCGCACCCGGCGCGGGCAAGTCCACGCTCGCGGCGGCGCTGCTGAAGGCCGTGGGCGCGCAGCGCGCCCAGGTCGTCCCCATGGACGGCTTTCACCTTGCCAACGTCGAGCTGCAACGGCTCGGCCGCGCCGGCCGCAAGGGCGCACCCGACACCTTCGACAGCGCCGGCTACGTCGCTCTGCTGCAGCGCCTGCGCGAGCAGCGCCCCGACGGCGACATCGTCTACGCCCCCGAATTCCGCCGCGAGATCGAGGAGCCGGTGGCCGGTGCCATCGCCGTGCTGCCCGGCACGCAACTCGTCATCACCGAAGGCAACTACCTGCTGCACGACGTCGGCCCCTGGGCGGACGCTGCGGCGCTGCTCGACGAGGTCTGGTACGTGGACATCGACGATGCCCTGCGCGAAGAGCGCCTGGTGCGGCGCCATCAGCAGTTCGGCCGCAGCGCCGAAGAAGCGCGCGCCTGGGTGGCGAGCACCGACGCGCCCAATGCGCGGCTGATTGCGGCGACGCGGGCGCGCGCGCAGCACGTGCTGGCCTGGTCCTGAAAATCTTGTGGGGGCAGGGGAACGCCGGCGCTTGTCGGCGCTCGAAGCCTTGCCGGCACGGGACGCCGGTTAGCATTCGCCGCTCCATGCAGACCATGCCTCTCACTTCAAAATTTTCTTTCGTGCGTGCCCCGGCTTTGCTGCTGGGCCTGGCCGCCGCCCTGCTGCTCGCGGGCTGCGGCACCAGTCCGCGCCGCGTCACCTACGAGCCCGAGGCCTTCGGCTCGACCACCACCCACACCCGCAACTACGAGGCCACCGAGGCCCAGACCTGCGAGGCCGCGCGCCGCGCATTGCTGAGCCAGGGCTACATGATCACCGCGGCCAATGCCGACCTGGTGACCGGGCGCAAGAGCTTCCAGCCGGCGGCCGAGGTGCATGTGGAGGTCGAGTTCCGCATCGTCTGCGCGCTGGAGAGCACCCGCGGCGGCAAGTCGACCAAGAGCACCGTGGCCTTTGCCACCGCGCTGCAGGACCGCTACGGCATCAAGAAGGTCAACAACTCCGCCAGCGTGGGCGTGGGTGCGATCGGCTCGCTGTCGCTGCCGTTCTCCGCCAGCGACGACGCCATGGTGAAGGTGGCCAGCGAAACGCTGACCGACGAGCGCTTCTACGACCGTTTCTTTGCGCTGCTCGACCGTTTCCTCGACGGGCCGGACGGGGAGGGCGAAGCCGAGGCGCCCGCCGAAGCACCGGCCGGAGCCCCGGCGGCCAGGTCGCCCGCGGCAACCACGGCGCCTGCCGCGCCGCCCGCGGCCGCACCGGTCATGACCTTTCCGGTGACTTCCTCGCCGAGCCGCGGTTAAGCGCGTTCAATGGTGCTCAGGGGCGACTGAAGCGCGGTGCTCAACGCACCAGCGTCGACTTGCCGAACAGGCTCTCGATGAGTTCCACCGCCACCTCGGCCGTCTGGTTGCGCACGTCCAGCGCCGGGTTCAGCTCCACCACGTCGACCGAACCCAGGCGCCCCGTGTCGGAGATCATTTCCATGCACAGCTGCATCTCGCGGTAGGTCGGCCCGCCGCGCACGCCGGTGCCCACGCCGGGCGCAATGTTCGGGTCGAGGCAGTCGAGGTCGAAGCTCACATGCAGGTGCGTGTCTTCGTCCACGTCCTGCAGCGCCTCGGTCATGGTGGTGCGCATGCCGTGCTCGTCGATGTGGCGCATGTCGAACACGGTCAGGCCCAGCGTGCGAATGGCTTCCTTCTCGTCGCTGTCCACGCTGCGGATGCCGATGAAGCGAATGGCGTCGCTGCGCAGCGCCGCGCGCTCGCCGCTCCAGCCCGTGAGCACGGCCGGCCCGTGGCCCAGCAGGCACGACACGGGCATGCCGTGCAGGTTGCCGCTGGGGCTCGTGGTTTCGGTGTTGACGTCGGAGTGCGCGTCCAGCCACAGCACGCGCAGCTTCTTGCCGCGCTGGCGGGCGTGCCAGGCCACCGCGCTGATCGAGCCGATGGCCAGGCAGTGGTCGCCGCCCAGCATCACCGGCACGTGGCCGGCGCCCAGCGCACTGTCGACGCTCGCGTACACCGAGCGGTTCCACGCAATCACCTCGTCCAGGTGGCGCAGCCCGTTGGCCGGCGGCGCCCACGGCGTGGCGGGGCCCGCGAGGTTGCCGCGGTCGACCAAGGCGAAGCCCTGGTGCACCAGCGCCTCCGCCAGGCCCGCCACGCGCAGCGCGTCGGGCCCCATGCCGGCGCCGCGCACGCTGGCGCCGATGTCGGTCGGCGCGCCGATCAGCTCGAGAGTCACGTTGGCATTGTTCATCTCAGTTCCTCAGGTGATGCCAGAGGTAGGCATAGCCCAGCGCGTCCATGAAGGCGGACTCCTTGTTGTCCGTGGCAGCGCTGTGGCCGCCTTCCATGTTCTCGTAGAAGCGGCTCTCATGGCCCAGCGCCAGCATCTTCGCGTGCATCTTGCGCGCATGCACCGGGCCCACGCGGTCGTCGCGCGTGGAGGTGGTGAACAGGGCGGGCGGGTAGCTCCGGCCCGCCCTGGCGTTCTCGTAGGGCGAGAAGGTCTTGATGAACTCCCATTCGTCGGGCTGCTCGGGGTCGCCGTATTCCGCGATCCACGAGGCGCCGGCCGACAGCTGCGTGTAGCGGCGCATGTCGAGCAGCGCCACCTCGCTCACGATGGCGCCGTACAGCTGCGGGTACAGCGTGAGCATGTTGCCCATCAGCAGGCCGCCGTTGCTGCCGCCCATGGCGCCCAGGTGCGCGGGCGAGGTGATGTTGCGCGCAATGAGGTCTTGCGACACGGCTGCAAAGTCCTCGCAGGTGCGCAGCCGGTTCTCCTGCAGCGCGGCCTGGTGCCAGCGCGGGCCGTACTCGCCGCCGCCGCGGATGTTGGCAATGACGTACACGCCGCCCTGCTCGAGCCACGCACGGCCGATGCTGCCGCTGTAGCTGGGCTGCAGCGAGATCTCGAAGCCGCCGTAGGCGTACTGCAGCGTCGGGTTCTTGCCGTTGGCCTGCAGGTCCTTGGCGGCAATCTCGAAGTAGGGCACGCGGGTGCCGTCCTTCGAGCTGACGAAGTGCTGGCTCACCCGGTAGCGCGAGGCATCGAAGAAGGCGGGGCTGTCTTTCAGCACCTGCGGCTCGCCCTGGCCGATGGTGCCGATGTACAGCGTGGTCGGCTGCAGAAAGCCGCTCACGGTCAAAAAGTAGTCGTCGTTCTCGTCCTCGTCGATGCCGCCCGCCGCAATGGTGGAGAGCGCCGGCGCGCCGCCCAGGCTTTCGCGCTGCCACGGGCCCTTGCCGTCCGCGGGCGGCGTGAGCACCTCCAGCCGGTTCACCACGTCGTGCATCACGTTGACGATGAGGTGGTGGCGCGTCCATGAATGGCTGTCCAGCGCGGTGGTGTCGTCGGGCTCGAACAGCACGGTGAGCTCGCGCTGGCCCGCCATGTAGTCGTCGAACCTGGTGGCCAGCAGCGAGCCCGAACGGTAGGTGGCGCCGCCCACGGTCCAGTCGGTGCGCGGCTCTATCAGCATCCACTCGCGCGTGATCTCGGCCAGCGCGTCGTCGGGCACGTCGATCTTGGCGAGCGTGCCGTCGGCGCCGCGCAGCCAGGTCTCGCTCTCGTAGAAGTCCATCTGGCGCGAAACGAAGTCGCGCTCGAAGCCGGGTGTGTTGTCGCGGTAGGCGCCCACGGACATGTCCTCGTGCAGGCCTTCGTACACGGTCACCGCGCTGGCCAGCGGCGTGCCACGCTGCCACTGCTTCACGATGCGCGGGTAGCTGGAGCTGGTCATGGAGCCGGGGCCGAAGTCGGTGGCCACGTAGAGGTGGTCGATGTCTTTCCAGCCCACGTGGTTCTTGGCCTCGGGCAGCGTGAAGCCGCCTTCGACGAAGCGGCCCGTTTCCAGGTCGAACTCGCGCACCACGTCGGCATCGGCGCCGCCGCGCGACAGCGAGATGAGGCAGCGCTTGTAGTCGGGGTCGAGGCAATCGGCACCGTGCCAGACCCAGTTTTCCTTGTCGGCGGCGGCCAGCGCGTCGAGGTCGAGCACCGTTTCCCACGCGGGCTGCGGCTTGCGGTATTCGTCCAGCGTGGTGCGGCGCCACAGGCCCTTCGGATGGTCCTTGTCGCGCCAGAAGTTGTAGAAGCGCGCGCCAATCTTGCGCACCATCGGAATGCGATCGTTGGCGTCGAGCACTTCCAGAATGCCCTGCTGGAGCGCCTCGAACGCGGGTGACCGCGCATACGCCTGCACGGTGAGCGCGTTCTGCTCGCGCGCCCATGCGAGCTGCTTGTCGCCGTCGATGTCTTCGAGCCAGAGATGGTCGTCCTGGGGCTGCTGCGGGGGGAGGCTGGATGTCATGGGCTCAGTGTACGAAGCCTGTGTGAAAGAAGGCCTGAACAAGGCCCTGCGTCGGGTTGCTCCGGGCAAACCCGTGTCTTTCAGGTGCCTTGCCCCCGGTGGAAACACTGAAGAACACGGGGCCCACGAACGCGATGCCCGCGCTATCCTGCCCCACGGCGCATGCCCCACCTAGGAGACACGACACATGAAACACCTGAGCGGTCTTGATGCCACCTTCCTGCACCTGGAAACGCCGGAGATGCCCATGCACGTGGGCTCGCTGAACGTGCTCGACCTGCCCAAGGGCTACAAGGGCGACTTCTACGAAGACGCCAAGAGTTTCATGGCCAGCCGCATCCATCTGGCCGACGTGTTCACGCGCAAGCTCGCGCTGATGCCCTTCGACATGTCCAACCCGGTGTGGGTGGACGACGAGGACATCGACCTCGACTACCACGTGCGCCACATCACGCTGCCCAAGCCCGGCACCAACCGGCAGTTGCAGCAGTACGTGGCGCGGCTGCATTCCACGCTCATCGACCGCAGCCGCCCGATGTGGGAGTTCTTCATCATCGACGGCCTGCAGAGCGGCCAGGTGGCGCTCTACACCAAGGTGCACCACGCGGGCATCGACGGGCAGGCCGGCGTGGAACTGGGCAAGGCCATCTTCGACCTGGAGGCCACGGGCCGCGTGGTGAAGCCGCCGCGCTCGCGCCCGCGCGGCAACGGCTACCAGCTGGGCATGGCCGAGCTGGCCACCGCGGCGCTGCGCAACACGGCGCAGCAATACGTGAAGCTGTTCAAGATGGCGCCGGCCATTGCACGCGCCATCGGCGGGCTGGCCAGGCCCGACGAGAAGGCGGCCGACAAGAGCACCGTGGCCGCGCCGAAGAAGTTCAACCTCTTCGCGCCGCGCACCTCGCTCAACGTGTCGATCACCAACCAGCGCACCTTTGCCGGACGCACCATCTCGCTGGCCGAGACCAAGTACCTTGCCAAGCATTTCGGCGTGTCGCTCAACGACGTGGTGCTGGCCACGGTGGCCGGCGCGCTGCGCCACTACCTGGCCGACAACAACGAGCTGCCGGCCAAGCCGCTGGTGGCCGGCGTGCCGGTGAGCCTGCGCGAGGCCGGCGACCAGACCGCCAACAACCAGGCCAGCATGATCCTGGTGAGCCTGGCCACCGACATCACCGACCCGGTGCAGCGGCTGAAGGCGATCAACGCATCGTCGAACTCATCCAAGTCGACCATGAACCGCTTCAAGGCGGTGGTGCTGGACGACTTTCCGACCTTTGCCGCGCCGTGGCTGGTGTCGGGCATCGCGTCGATGGTGGGGCGCTCGGGCCTGGTCAACCTGCTGCCGCCGGCGGCCAACGTGGCCATCTCGAACGTGGCGGGCGCGCCGTTCCCCATGTACTTTGCGGGCGCGCTGGTCACCTGCTACTACCCGGTGTCGATCGCCAGCCACGGCACCGCCCTCAACGTGACGGTGCAGAGCTACAACGGCCGCATGGACTACGGCCTGATCGCCTGCCGGCGCGCCGTGCCCGACATCACCGAGATCGGCGACTACATGCTGGCCGAGCACAAGCTGCTGATGGCGCTGGCGCAGAAGCACCCGGCCGCCGCTGGTGCGGCGCCCGCGCCGGTGCCGCCGAAGACGGTGGAAGAGCCGGTGGACGACGAGCAACCCGTGGCCGCCGTGGCGGTGAAAAGAAAGCCTGCTGCGCGCAAGGCGGCGCCGGTGAAGGTTGCAGCAAGGAAGGCTGCGGTGAAGGCGGTGGTGAAGACGCCAGTGAAGGCCCCGGTGAAAGCGGCGGTGAAACAGGCAGCGAAGGCCCCGGCCAAATTTGCGGTCAAGGCCCCGGTCAGTCCGTCGGTCAAGACACCCGTCAAGGCAGTGGCGAAGAAGGCGCCCGCCAAGGCCGCAGCGGCCGCGCCTGCCAAGCGTTCGCGCGCGGCACGGGCTTCCGCGGCATGAGCTGCATAAGCGGTGCGCGCGCCCGGCCCACAAAAAATTGGGGCAGTTGGACTAGTTTTCCAACCGTTCTAGCTTTCCCGGCCTAGGCCCCGCGGAAGAAGATAGGGCCATCGCGATCGACAGACACCCGTTTCCTTCGCGAGCCCATCCACTTCAAGGAAATCACCATGTCCACGCAAACCACCATCGCCTCCGCCGCCGTTCACGTCGTCGGCCAGTACAACGACGCGGGCAAGACCCTGGTCGGCGCCTACCGCACCGGCGTGCACCGCCTGCTGGGCGGCGCCGCTTCGCGCTACAGCAACTTTCTGGGCAGCCGCCAGATTCCGCTGGTGAGCGAGCAGGTGAAGGCCAACCTGATCGGCGCGCAGGAAAAGATCAACGGTTTTCTCACCCACCGCCTGGACATCGACACCAGCCGCATCGTGTCCGTGATGGACCGCATGGCCGCCGGCACCACCACCGGCATCGAGTCGGTGGCCGGCCGCGTGGCACGCGTCGAGTCGCCGATGGCCACCAAGGTGATCAACGCCCTGGGCGCGCTGAACCAGCCGATCGCCACCGTCTCGGTGCAGATTGCCGACAAGATCGTTGCCGGCACCAAGCAGATCGAAGCCCGTGTGAGCGGTGCCGAAGAAGCCAAGCCGGTTCGCACGGTGAAGGCCAAGGCCGCTGCAGCCGTCAAGAAGCCGGTTCGCCGCGCTGCCGCCCGCAAGGCGGCCTGACCCGCAGGGCGCCCCAGGGCGCTCTTTTTGATTTTTCCGGTATCTGGAGCACTGCATGGCGACCCGTCCTGACGAAACTGCAAAGTTGAAGAAGAGGGCGGCGCCCGCCAAGGCGGCACGCAAGACGCCCGCAGCGAAGAAGGCCGCGCCCCGCAAGGCGGCCCCCGCCGCAAAAAAGGCGACGGAACCCGGCAAGGCCGAAGGCCTGCTGCGCGCCGGCCTGAAGGCGCTGGACACCGTGCGCCACGACGTCGCCAAGCGCCAGGCCAATGTCATCGAAGGGCTGCTCGGCATCCGCCAGGGCAAGGTGCCCAGCCTGGACAGCTTCGGCATCCGAAAGTTCGAGGACGTGTTCGACCAGCGCGTGGCCACCGCCCTGGAGCGCCTGGGCATGCCCGCCGCGCAGGAGGTGCAGGCGCTGTGCGACGAGGTTGCACGGCTGCGCGAGCGCGTGGCGCAGCTCGAAGGTGGCGAAGGCAAGCAAGGCGCCGAAAGCTCCCAGGGCCACCAAGGCACCGGCACGGCCGCCCCCCGCGGCCGCGCCAAGCGCTGAGCGACAACGCAAGCCGTTGTGGCCAGTTCCAACACCACGCGCGACCGCATCCTGCAGGCCAGCCTCGCGCTGTTCAATGCGCAAGGCCTGGCGGCCGTGTCGACCCACAAGATCGCGGCCGAGCTGGGCATCAGCCCGGGCAACCTGCACTACCACTTCAAGGCCAAGCAGTTGATCGTCGAGTGGCTGTTCCGGCGCTTCGAGCAGCGGCTGGAGGCGCTGAACGGCTCGTCGGCCGCCATTGCCGCCATCGATGACCTGTGGCTGGCGCTGCACCTGCGCTTCGAGGCCATCGACGCCTACCGCTTCATCTACCGAGACATGGCCTTCCTGGCCAGCGAGTACCCCGCACTGGGCCAGCGCGCGCAGGCGCTCACCGCGCAGAACCTGCTGGCCGCGCAAACGCTGTGCGAAGGCCTGGTGGCCTCGGGCGTGATCGAGACCAGCGCGGAGCAGGCGCGCATCCTGGCGCTGCAGATGGTTTTCACCACCACCTGCTGGCTGTCGTTCGAGCGGCTCGTGCCGGGGCGCGACGCGCTGGCGCAGGCCGACCCCGGTCTGGCGGCCTTCTACACGCTCACCCTTGTGTCGCCGTATGTTTCCAGCGAATCGAGGGCTTACCTCGATTACCTGAGGGGCAAATACCTCGGATAAATGACGACGTTGTCCGACGGGTCATGGGCTGTCAGAGCCCCACGTTCGTTCAACCGCAGATAGAAACCGATCAGGAGCCATCCATCATGACCACCGCCACCCACGCCAAGGACACCATCGCGCCGCCGTCGCGCCTGCTGCTGCTGGCCGAAGCCCGAGCGCTCTGGGAAACCGGCGCCGGCATCGCCATGTGGCCGCTGCTGCAGCTCACGCCACGCGGCGACGGGCACCCGGTGCTGGTGCTGCCCGGCCTCGTGGCGGGCGACGGCTCCACGCTGCTGCTGCGCCGCTACCTGTGCAGCCGCGGCTACGACGCGCACGGTTGGGGCCTGGGCCGCAACATGGGCCCGCGCGAGGGCGTGGAAGACGGCATGGTCGAACTGCTGAAGACGCTGCACGACAAGAACGGCGAGAAGGTCAGCGTCATCGGCTGGAGCCTGGGCGGCGTGTATGCGCGGCTGCTGGCGTCGTCGTATGCGCCGATGATCCGCAACGTCATCACGCTGGGCAGCCCGTTCTCCGGCAGCCCGCGCGCCACCAACGCATGGCGTGTGTACGAAGGCGTGAGCGGGCAGAGCGCGCACGACCCGCGCCGCATGAAGTTCGTGCAGCCCACGCCGCCGGTGCCGACCACCTCCATCTTCAGCCGCACCGACGGTGTGGTGGCGTGGCGCTGCAGCATCGAGAAGACCGGTCCGCAATCGGAGAACATCGAGGTGGTGGCCAGCCACCTGGGCTTGGGCGGGCACCCCGCCGTGCTCTATGCGGTGGCCGACCGGCTCGCGCAAGCCGAAGGGCAGTGGAAGCCCTTCAATCGCGGATTGCTGGGGCCGCTGGTCTATCCGGACCCTGACCGCGACATGTGATCAGCGTGACCCGCACCCGCGACCAAGAAGCCGGCAACCGCCGGCTTTTTTGTCTTCAGCTGCTGGCCCACACGTCGAGCACGTAGCGCTGGTCGGCGATCATTTTGTTGATCCACGCGGTGCTGTCGTGCCCATGTTCACGCGCCAGGTCGCTCAGCGTGCGGCGTACATCGGGCTCCATGCGCGAGCCGTCGCCGCACACGTACACCACCGCGCCGGCTTCCAGCAGCTTCCATACCTCGGCGGCCTGCTCGCGGATCAGGTCCTGCACATACACCTTGCGCTCGCCCGCGCGCGAGAACGCGGTGTGCAGCTTCATCACGCCGCGGTGTGCCCAGGCCTGCAGTTCGTCGGCGTAGATGAAGTCTTGCTCCGGATGGCGGCAGCCGAAGAACAGCAACGCCTCGCCGATGGCCTGGCCTGCCTCCACCTGCGCCGCGCGCGCCTGCAGGAAGCCCCGAAACGGCGCCAGGCCCGTGCCCGGCCCGACCATGATCAGCGGGCGGCCCGCGTCGTCGGGCAGCCGAAAACCCTCTGCCGTGGTTTCGCGCACCACGCCGTGCACCGTGTCGCCCGCCTCGGCGCGCGCCAGAAAGTTGGAGCACACGCCCTCGAAGGTGCCCATGCCCGATCTGGCCGGCCCGCTCACCACGCCCACCGTCACGCTGCACTTGCCCGGCGTCATCGCCGGTGAGGAAGAGATCGAGTAGTAGCGCGGCGACAGCGGCGACAGCATTTCCAGGAACACGGCAAACGGCACCTGGCAGGCGGGGAATTCTTCCAGCAGGTCGAGCACCGACTTGCGCTTGTGCAGCACCTCGGCCTTGTACCTGGCCTGCGAGGCCTCGTCGCTGCCCGACAGCGCCGCGAGCTTGGGCTTGGTGAACGGGCATTCGGTGTACGCCGCGAGCGTGGCGATCTGCTTGCGCGTGGCCACGTCCTGCAGCTCGACGTAGTCGCCCAGCAGCCGGTCGACCGCAATCACCTGTTCCACTGGCAGCGCCGCCTTGCGCCCCGCGCCCGCATGCAGTCGCACATGGGCCGTGCGGTCGAAGCCGAAGCGCGCCATCGCACGCTCGACCTGCTTCGGGCCGTTGCGTGGCACCACGCTCAGGTGATCGCCGGCGCGGTAGATCAGGCCCTCGGGCAGCATCAGCTCCACATGGCGCGTGGAGCGGCCGGCTTCTTCATTGTTTCCCGCTTGCAGCTCTCGGTTCTCGATGACCCGCAGCGCCACCGCGCCCAGCGCATCGACGATCGCGTTCTTCTGCGGCGGCGGCAGTTCTTCCAGCGTGTAGAGCGGCTCGCTCTGCGCGGGCGTGTCGGCGCCGGTCTTGATGTCGAAGGCTTTCACCAGCTCGGGCCAGAGCGCGTCGCTCCAGTCCTGGAAGGCGCCGTCCATGTCCTCGCGCGCATCGCCTTCGCCGCGCGTGTGCACGCGCGTGGCGCCCAGCGCTTCGAGCCGCTCGTCGATGCGCCGGGGCACGGCCTGGTAGGTGGCGGCCCAGTCGGTGTTGCCGCAGCCGAACACGCTGAAGCGCACGCCGTTGAGCGCGTCGTCGGCCTTGTCGAGCCAGCGATGGAACTGCGCCGCGTTGTCCGGCGCCACGCCGTTGTAGGACGCGCACACGATGGCCACCGCGCCGTTGGCCGGCAGCCGCTCGGCGTAGTCGTCCAGCGAGGCCAGCTGCACGGAGAAGCCGCGCATTTCACCGGCCTGCGCCAACTGCCGCGCCAGGTCTTCGGCCGTGCCCAGGTTGGAGCCCTGCAGCACCAGCAGCGAGGTGCCGTGGCGCGCAGCCTGCGGCTTGCGCTGCGCGGTGGGCGTCGGCTGCACGGGCGCGGCTGCCGCGTCGGTCATGTTGCCGCGGGGGCGCGTGGCCGGGTCGCGCAGCAGCGCCTTGATCTTCAAGCCCTCGGGCTTGATGGTGAGCGCCTCCTTGATCTTCAGCTGGTAGCCCGTGTGGTCCACCAGGTTGAAGCGCTGCAGGATCATGCCCAGCGTGAGCACCGCCTCCTGCAGCGCAAACTGCCGCCCGATGCAGGCGCGCTGTCCGTTGCCGAAGGGCTTGAAGGCGTTCACCGGCCGCTCGCGCTCGGCCTCGCGGGTGAAGTTGTCGGGGTTGAACTGGTCGGCGTTCTCGCCCCAGATCCCCTTGTCTCGATGCAGCGCCAGCGCATGCATGATGACCATGTTGTTCTTCTTGATCGTGTACTGCCCGCCGATGGTCGTGTCTTCCTTGGCGCGCATCGAGATGGCCGGCGCGGTGGGAAACATGCGCAGCGACTCCTTCAGCACCTGCATCACGTACTGCAGCCGGTTGACCTGCGCGTAGGTGGGCTTTTGCGTGGTGTCGGGGCCGAACACGTTGTCGACCTCCGCCTGCGCCTTGGCCAGTGCCTCGGGGTTGTTCAGCAGGAAGTAGATGGCGAACGACAGCAGCCCGCTGGTGGTTTCGTGCCCTGCAATGAGGAATTCGATGCACTCGTCGCGGATCATCTTGTCGGTGAGCTGCTCGCCGCTCTTCTTGTCCACGCCCGCGATCATGTAGCTCAGCAGATCGGGCTTGGTGGCAATGTCGGCACCGCTCGCGCGCCGCTCCGCGATGATGTCTTCCACCATCTTGTGCATGTAGCGGATGTCCTTGCGCTGCTGCGCCAGCTCCTTCTTCAGCATGAACTCTTCGAGCGGCAGGCCGCGGCGGTTCTGCACCGTTTCCAGTGTGCGCACCATGGCGTCGACGAAGGGGTGAAAGCCTTCGCGGTAGAACGAGTTGAAGCGGTAGCCAAAGCCGCACAGGCCGATGGTGTCGAGCGTGAGCGCGGTCATGTCGCGCACCACGTCCACCTCTTCGTCGAAGTTGAGCCGCTCCCACTTGGTGACCAGCTGGCCCGCGATGTCCAGCATCATCGGGTGGTAGGCCTGCATGGCGCGCTGGCTGAAGTTGGCCAGCAAAATGTTGTGCGGCTTCGACCAGGTTTCTTCGTGCGTGTCAGACGTGAACAGGCCGTGCGAGGCGGCGCGCAGCCGGCGCAGTGCGCCGCGTGTGCTTTTGTCGAAGCGTGGTTCTTCGCACAGTTCGTCGACCAGCGCCGGCGAGGACACCACGATCACGGGCATGCCCGGCATGTCGAGCCAGTAGATGCCCCCGAGTTCTTTCGCGATCTTCCACATGTCGAGCACGGGGGAGTCGGACCCGATGGACAGCAGGTTGCCGACGAAGGGTTTCTTCGCCGGATGCGGAATCGGGTGGAGCGAGTTTTTGCCTGCCATGGGGTGTTGTGCCTCTTTGGGATGGACCCGCTTCGGATGTCCGGGGTGGAACAACCGGAGTATCCAGATGGCACGGCAGTGGGCAGGGCGGGGATTCCCTTAGCTTTCTTGGCGGGGTCGTTTGTTCAGGGCGATGTTCAGGGGCGACGTTCAGGGCGACGTTCAGGGCGCGCTCACGAGGGCGGGGTGCCTTGCTCCGCGAATGTCCCCCGGGGCTGCGCCCCTCCTCCTTTATTTCGCTGCGCAAGGCACCCCACCCTCCTGAGCGTTATTCGGAGCGGTGGTTGATCGCGCGATCACCGCAGAGCGTGCCCAGGTGCACAGGGCGTCGGGTGCTCCCCGCAGCGAAATAAAGGAGGAGGGGCGCAGCCCCGGGGGACATTCGCGGAGGGGAGTACCCGGCGGCCTGTGCACGCGCCCTGAACAACAGCGCCCTGAACAACAGCGCCCTGAACAACAGCGCCCTGAACAACAGCGCCTTGAACAACAGCCAAGAACTCAGGGCCGAACCATCTATTATACACATC
>NNBV01004673.1_pt1 | contig 32282 bp, 31 predicted proteins | sample 1173771 | NCBI WGS metagenome assembly NNBV01 (sample SAMN07173938, study PRJNA388173) | plant metagenome | isolation source: symbiotic tissue sample KVS11 | place: Norway: Troms, Kvaloya island | reverse complement strand
GGCCCGGAGATGTGTATAAGGGACTGGACTCCAAGGGTGCCGCGCTGTTGTTCGACGCGCTGCCCAAGGCTCGGGCGATGATCGCCGACAAGGGCTATGACGGCGACTGGTTCCGCCAGGCGCTCACCGCGCGCGGCACGATGCCCTGCATCCCGTCAAAATCGAACCGCAAGGCGCCAATCCCGCACGACCCGGTCCTCTACCGCCAGCGCCACCTCATCGAGAACATGTTCGGCAAGCTCAAGGACTGGCGGCGCATCCACACGCGCTATGATCGATGCGCCCACACCTTCTTCTCGGCCATCGTCATCGCAGCTGTCGTTATCTTCTGGCTTGGGAGACAATGAGTCCTGAGCCTAGCCTCGCCGGCGAATTGTAGTAGGGAAACCGGCGAAATCAGCCCACAGGGAGACCATCATGGCATACAAGCTCATCGACCTGCCTTACGCGGACAGCGCGCTCGAACCGGCGGTTTCCGCCGAGACGCTGAGCTTCCACCACGGCAAGCATCACCAGACCTATATCGACAAGACCAATGCCGCGGTCGCGGGCACCGATCTGGAAGGCAGGCCGCTCGAGGAGGTGATCAAGGCCGCGCGCGGCAAGGACCAGGGCCTGTTCAACAACGCGGCGCAAAGCTGGAACCATGGCTTCTACTGGCACTCGCTCGCCGCCAGCGAGACCTCGCCCTCCGAAGAGCTGACCAGCATGATCGCCGACGCCTTCGGCTCGGTCGAGGCTCTCAAGACCAAGCTCCAGGAGCGCGGCGCGGGCCATTTCGCCAGCGGCTGGGTTTGGCTGGCCGAGAAGGGCGGCACGCTCTCGATCGAGGAGACGCACGATGGCGACACGCTGGCCGACCAGGGCGCCAATCCGCTGCTGACGATCGACGTGTGGGAGCACGCCTATTATCTCGATCACCAGAACGCCCGGCCCAAATACCTCGAGGCGGTTACGAAGGACAAGCTGAACTGGGCCTTCGCCTCGGAGAACCTGGCGCGCGGCAGCGCCTGGACCTATCCGGGCTGATCTCGGGCGGGTTACCGCTTCCTGGCCGGCTTTTGCGGGGCTGGCCTACGTCGGTGTCGGCGCGGGGCTCGGCGGGGTCTCGGCGGGGGTCTCGTCGATCGCGTTGGTGAACAAGGGCTCGCCGAAGATGAAGCCGACCAGATTGGGACGGCCGAGATGGTCGAACAGCGCGGTCACGATCAGCAGGATCGGCACCGACAGCAATGCGCCCAGCACCCCCCAGATCCAGGTGAAATAGCTCAATGCGATGAGGATCAGCACCGGGTTCATGGTGAACCGCTTGCCGAGAACGGCCGGAGTGACGACATTCGCCTCGACAGTGTGCAGCGCCAGATAGGCGAGCGCGGGAAGCAGGCCGAGAATCACGGTGTCCGAAGTCCCGATCCCGAACAGCGCGGTCAGGCCGATCATCAGCATCGGCCCGATATAGGGCACGAAGTTCATGATCATCGCGAGCCCGCCCCACATGATCGGGGCGGGCAGGCCCATCGCCCAGGCGCCCAGCCCCGCGACCACGCCCACGCCCGCGTTGATCATCGCGACCGTCAGGATGTAGGACGCGACACGGTCCTGCACCTCGCGCAGCGCCCGCGCGGCCTTGATGCTGGTCCCGAAGGACGCCCGCCCGAACAGCAGCTTCTGCCGCAGCCTGACCCGGGCCTCGACCATGAAGAAGGTCATCAGCAGGGTCAGGATGAATTCTACGATCACGCTGGGCGTGGCGAAGGCGAGCGTCTCGAGCAGGCTTGGCTCGGCCAGCACCACCTCGCGGGTGCCCGATTTCTCGCTCATTGCGGCGATGCGCTCGTTGATTCGGGCGAGCCAGTCGAACTGGTCGCGCAGCTCGGCGAAACGCTTGCCGACGGTGTCCATCAACAGCGGAATCCGCTCGACCAGCGTCAGCGCCGGTTGCAGCACCAGCGCGAGTGCGAGCAGGACGCCGCCGAGCAGGATCAGCAGCGCGATGGCCGATGCCAGCGGGTTGGGCAGGCCGAGCCGCGCGAGCGAATCGGCGAGCGGCGAGAGAATGACGGTAAGCACCAGCGCCGCGGCGAGGGGCAGGAACACGACCGACCCGATCGAGAGCACGAACGGCAGTGCGAGAAACAGGCCGATCCCGATCAGCACCACCAGCGCCGAGATCAGCCGCAGCTCTTCCTGCGCCAGGCTCAACCGCCGCGCGCGGCCGGGGGCGGGCGCGGGCGGCTCGGGCGCGGCAAGCGGGGGCGGGACCGGTTCCATACCCCCCTTCTAGCTATCCCCGCGCGCCCACGCCATTGCCGGCCGCCACTTCGTCGAGCTCTTCGAGAATGGCCCGGTGCGCGGTTTCGTCGTCGATCGACCGTCGCGGCACCGACCCGTCCGCGAGCATGGCGTTGAGCGCGGCGCGCGCGCGGCCCACGCGGCTCTTGATCGTGCCCACCGCGCAGCCGCAGATATTGGCCGCCTCCTCGTAGGAAAAGCCCCCCGCTCCCACCAGCAACAGCGCTTCGCGCCGTTCGGGCGGGAGCGTGAGCAAGGCGCGGTGCAGGTCCGCGAGATGGATCGGCTCCTCCTGGCCGGCGGGCGCGGTCAGGATGCGCTCGGCGACATTCTCGTCGTACTCGCCGCGAAAGCGGTTGCGGCGCATATCGGTGAGATAGGCGTTGCGCAGGATCACGAAGGTCCAGGCGCGCATGCTGGTGCCCGGCTCGAACCGGTCCTGCGCGGCCCAGGCCTTGAGCAGCGCCTCCTGGACCAGGTCGTCGGCCATGTCGGCGCGCCCGCACAGGCCACGGGCGAAGGCGCGGAGGTGGGGAACCACTGCCGCCAGATCGCGCTTGAAATCGGCCTTGTCGGAGACCGTCCGCTCGTCTTCGGGCATCAGTTGGGCTTGTCCAGGCGGGCCAGCAGATCCTTCAGGGCTTCGGGCAGGTCCTCGTCCACCACCTGATCGTAGATTTGCCGCAAGCCGTCGCTCCAGCCGGGATCCGGGGCTTCGGGTTTCACGCGCGAGCGAGCCACGGCTCCGGCCGGCCGGGCGGTCTTCTTCACTTCGGTCATTTTCGCTGGCTAACGCCCCCTTGCGCGGCGGGCAAGCGCGCCCGCCGGAAAAGCCCGCCGGCGCGGCGACTGCCTCTCTGCGGCCTCAACGTGCATCCCCAAAGCGATCCCTCGAGGAATATGGGAACGAAGCGGTGGCAACTCTGTTCCCGCTAGCAACCGTATAGTATCGGTGCCGCCGCGCGGGCGACGCGCCGCCGCGGATCTGAGCCAACGGGGGGATAGAGTCTGACCAGCAAGCCCGCCCACCCCCGGTCGGTCGTCCAACGCCTCCTGGTCGATCATCAGCGCGCCGCTCCGATCGTGATTTTCCTGCTGATCCTGGCCGTCACTCTGTTCAGCGTCGTCTCGATCGAACGCGGCGAGCGCGCGCGCGAAGAGGCGCAGGTTTCCCGGATTGCCGGCGCCGCCGGCTCCGCGCTCGAGCGCAGAGCCACCATCAACGCCGCCTATCTCAGGGCCGGGGCGGCGCTTTTCGCGCTCCTGCCCGGTGTCGACAAGGAGCTGTTCCGCCGCTTTGTTTCCGAGCTGCGGCTCGACAGCGATTATCGCGGTGCCGAGGGCATCGGATGGGCGGCGGTCGTGAGGGAGGGGCCGCGGGTCCGGGTGCCGGTGACGTATCTCCAGCCCGAAACCGCCCGCAACCGCCGCGCGCTCGGCTTCGACATGTACGCCGATCCGACGCGCCGCGCCGCGATGCAGGAAGCCGAGCGGACCGTCAGACCCACCGCCAGCGGACGGGTGGTGCTGGCTCAGGAAGGCATGAGCGGCTCGGCCCCCGGTTTCCTGATCTACATGCCGGTGTTCGACGACAGCGCGCAGGGGCGCCGGCTGCGCGGGTTCATCTACAGCCCCTACAACTCCATCGATTTCATTGCCTCGGCCGGCGAGCTGGTCGACCGCGAAGGGATGCGCCTTGCCCTTTATGACGGCGAGCCATCCCCCGCGACGCTGCTCGGCACGCTGGCGGGCCAGGGGGACGGGAAGGGCGCGACGGTGCGACAGGAGCTGCGCCTCGCCAACCGCCCGATGATTCTCGAAGTGACTTCGCTGCGGAGCGGCTCGCTGTCGCCGATCGCCATGATCACGCTGTTGTTCGGTCTCGCGGTTGCCAGCCTGCTGATGCTGGTCACGCGGCTGCTCACCAAGCAGTTCGTTGAGGATCAGCGCGCGCTCGCCTGGTTCTCCGAGCAGAACTCGATCCGCAACTCGCTGACTCGCGAACTCAACCACCGGGTGAAGAACACGCTTGCCAACGTCCTTTCGATTGTCACGCTGACCCGGCGCCGCGCCCGGACACTCGACGAGTTCGCCGACGGCCTCGACGGCCGTATCAGGGCCCTTTCCGCTACGCATGATCTGCTCACCCGTTCCGACTGGGGGACGACCCCGATCAAGGCCGTGGTCGAAGCCGAGCTCGCGCCTTATACCCGCAGCGGCGAGGATGCGCTCGACCTGACCGGCCCGCCGGTCGAGCTGGCGCCCAACGATGCGCTGTCGCTCGGTCTCGCGCTCCACGAACTGGCTACCAACGCCGCGAAATACGGCGCCCTGAGCATTGCCGGGGGAAGGGTTTCGGTCCGCTGGCAGCTCCTCGCGAACGACACCGCCCTGCTCGACTGGCGCGAATCGGGGGGACCGCGGGTGCCGGCAAGTCGCCCGCGCGGGTTCGGGACGGATTTGCTCGAGAAGATCGTCGCGCATGAGCTGCGCAGTCCGGTCGAGCTGGAATTTGCGCCCGACGGGGTGCGCTGCACGCTGAAGGTTCCGGTGCGGCGGCCGGCCGACTTCGTGCTGCGCGCCAAGCCCCCGGTGGCCGGGCCATAGTCCCGGCCGCCGATCGCGAAGCTCTCAGCCGAGCGGTCGGCTGGACCCGAAGAACAGCGCCTGGCTGATCGCCGCGCGGACGGTCTGCTCCTGAAACGGCTTGGTCACCAGATAGGTCGGCTCGGGCCGATCGCCGGTGAGCAGGCGCTCGGGATAGGCGGTGATGAAAATCACCGGCACCGAGCCCATCGCGAGAATATCGTCGACAGCGTCGAGCCCCGACGAACCGTCGGCGAGCTGGATGTCCGCCAGCACCAGGCCGGGGGTTTTCTCGGCGATCACCTGCTGCGCCTGCGTCCGCGTCGCGGCGGTGCCGCAGATCTCGTGGCCCAGCGACTGCACGAGGTCTTCGAGCTGCATCGAGATGAGCGGCTCATCCTCGATGATCAGCACGCTGGTCGCGGTCTCGCGGTCGATCTCGGCGACCGCCTCCTGCACCAGGCCTTCGACCCTGCCGGCATCGACGCCCATGATCTGGCCGGCCTCGTCCATCGAAAAATCTTCCAGCGTGGTCAGCAGCAGCGCCTGCCGGTTGAGCGGCGTGATCGCGCGCAGCCGGCCGCTGGCCGGGTCCTCCTGAGGGGGGCTGTCTTCGCCTTCGACTTCCAGATAGGCGCTCGACCAGACCTTGTTAAAGGCCCGGTAGAGCGGCACCCGGCCGCCCTCGAGCGAGGACTTGAGATCGCGGTCGGCGAGCGCGGCCTCCAGCGTCGCGCGAACGAAGGCGTCGCCCGTCGATTGCGACCCCGTGAGAGCCCGGGCATAGCGCCGCAGATACGGCAGGTTCTTGGCAATCTGTTCACCGAGCGACATAAATACCCCTCCACTGATGCGAGCCCCAACGCGGCCTCGTGGGGATTGTTCCGTCCGCAGCCCAAGCCCACCCCGGCGCAATTTACAAGGCTTGTATTGCCGGGATTTTCGGGCTCTATCGGCCGGGGAAGGGCGGGCAAAAAAGATGATCAGTGTCGCAGACCCCGTGCCATGCCGCCTGTGCCCGCTCGCCGCGTGCCCGGGGATCCGCCCGCACGAGCCCGAGGAAGTCCCTCATATCCAGGCCTTCAAGATCGGCGAGATCAGACTCGAACGCGGCGAGACCCTGATCGAGCAGGACATCACCCGCGGCGGCCTCTACACGCTGCTCGACGGGGTGATGATGCGCTACCGCTCGCTCGCCGACGGGCGGCGGCAGATCGTCAACTTCATGTTCCCGGGCGATCTCATCGGCCTGGAAGGGGCATTCGGCGAGGCGGCGAGCCATTCGGTCGAGGCCTTGCTCCACGCGCGCCTGTGCGTCTTCGACAGCCCCCGCTACTACGATCTCATCGTTGCCCGGCCGAGCCTCGGCTACGATGTCACCTGGCTCGCGGCCAAGGAAGAGACCGCGCTCGAAGAGCACCTGGTGGCCCTGGGACGGCGTTCGGCCAAGGAACGTGTCGCTTATCTCGCCGTGTGGCTCATCCAGCGCGCTCGCGCGACCTGCACGGCGGATTCGCACAATCGTCTGGAGGTCACCATCACCCAGGCGCAGATCGCCGACATGCTGGGTCTCTCGCTGGTTCACGCCAACCGGACGCTCAAGTCGCTGCAGCGCGACCACCTGGTGCTCTGGCGCCAGGGAGCGATCGAGGTGCCCGATCTCGACGCCGCGATGGCGTTCGCCAATTACGATCCGGCGAAAGAGCGGCGGCGCCCGTACCTGTGACGCGGCGAAAGCCCTGGCGCGGATTTTTTTGCAGTTTTTTCGTTCGGCCGGGAACCCGAGGCCGGCTCGGCGATTTTCGATTATGTCACCGCCGAGACCCCCCCTCCCGTCCAAGCGGCTGGTGATACGATCCCGAAAGGCCTCCGTTCAACCGAACGGAGGCCTTTTTTTTCTCGGGTCCAGCGCCAGAGGTATGGACCGCGCGGGCCGGTCGAGTCAGGCGGCGGGCCGCGAGGGAAGGCCGCGGAGCCGCGAGAATAGGCTGCGGCGCCCCGGTTCGCGCAGCGCGGCGAGGAGCGCTTCGGGCGCATAGGGTTTGGTCAGCACGCTGCCGAGTTCGGCGATATGCGGGGGAATATCCTTCGGTGCGCCGGTCGAGAACACGATCCGCGGACTGTTCTCGCCCAGCGACTCGACCAGCTCGGCGATCGCCCAGCCGTCGTCGCGATCGGCGAGATGGACATCGAGGACGAGCGCGTCGGGCATTTGCCCGCGAAGCACTTCGAGCGCGCTCTCGGTCGTTGGGCAGATGTCGATGTGCTCGACCCCGCCCGCGCGCAGCGTGTCCTCGGTGGCCATGGCGAGGATGGCATCGTCCTCGACCACCAGCACGCGGCGCAACGCCAGGGCATTCGCCTGGCGCGATTTCGCGGCCTTGGGCTTGAGGGCTGGTGGCTTCATGAGCGGACGGGCTCCCGAACGCAGCATGCGTCTGGAGGGAAACGCCGAGCCGCCGGGAGGGGTCCCGGCAACGCCATATTGCGATGGCCTGTGGCCGGCCGGTTACAGTCGCTTTTCAAGGATCGCGTATTCGCGGTTCACGCGGCTGTCGATTGCGTCGGCGATTGCGATCATCCCCCGATTGTCGTCGAGAATCCAGCCGATCTCACCGCGAGTCGAGCGGAACAGTCGCGTGGCGTTGAGGCGGATTCGCTCGATCAGCATGAAGGCGAGCTGGCTGGCGAGGCGCGAGTTCTGCAGCTCGCGCTTCACGCCCATCAGCGGGACCCGCATATCGGCCCCCATCGGCCGCTTGAGCCAGCGCAGCAGCCTGGCCCAGCCGAACGGGAACAAGCGGCCGCCGATGCGGGCCAGCAGGCCGTTCATGTCGGGCAGCACCATCATGAAGGCCACCGGCTCGCCCTCGACTTCGGCAATCATGTTGAGCTCGGGGTGGATGATCGGCTTCATCTTCTTCCCGGCATAGGCGATCTCGGCGGGCGTGAACGGCACGAACCCCCAGTTGTCCGACCAGGCATCGTTGAGAATCGCGAGGACGGTGCGGATCTCCTCGTCCCAGCGCGCCTTGTCGATGGGGCGGACCCTGATCCGGGGATTGCGCTCGCCCGAAGCGATGACGCGCTGGATCAGGGGCGGGAACGGCCGCGTGATGTCGAGTTCGTAGGTCAGCAGCATCTTCGCCGGAATATACCCGGCGCCTTCGATCCAGCCGCGGTAGTGTGCCGGGTGATGCCCCATCATCATCGTGGGCGAATGATCGTGCCCGCGCACCAGGAGCCCCGGCTCCTCCCAGATCGAAAGCGAGATCGGGCCGAGCACCCGGGTCATGCCCCAGCCGCGCAGCCGCTCCTCGGCCGCGTCCAGCAGGATTTTGGCGACCTCGCCGTCGGCGGCGTCGAAATAGCCGAAGAAGCCCGTGCCGGGTCCGAAGCCCTGCTCGGCGGGGACTTCGAGCGCGAGCTCGTCGACATGGGCGCTGATCCGGCCCACCGGTCGGCCGCTGCGATAGGCGATCAGCAGCTCGACCCGGGCATGGGCGAAGAAGGGGTTCCTGGCCGGGTCGATCAGCTCGAGCTGCTCGGAGCGCAGCTGTGGGACCGAATGCGGCACTTGGGCGGCGAAGCTGCGCCCCAGTTCGACGAAGGCGGAGCGGCCCTTCTTGCCGGACACGGGGCGGACATCTATATTTGCGGCAGTCACCGGCTTGCTCTCGTTCAGCTTGGCGCTAGCCCTGCGTGGCTAGAAAAAGCTTTGTCAAGCGGCTCCCCCCCGTGGGCAGCCCGCTTTCGCCCTTTTGCGCCGCTTTTGGCTCATGTCGGGCAAATCCGGAAATACGATAGCCCATGCGTCTGCACTTCCCCATCGATGTCTCTGCCTTTGCCGGCGATGCCCCTGTGCCGGAAGCCGCTCCGGCGCGCAGTCCGGCGACCGCCGACGACAAGGCGATGCTGCGCGCCGCGCGCGATCTCACCAGGGACCTTGCCGCCGCGCGGGCCGCGATTTACTGGCCCGACATGATCGGCTCGGCGCTGCTCGGGTATGCCGCGCTCGCCGGGGCGGTGCTCTGGTCCAACCCGTTCGGCGCGGCCTTGTGCGCCGTGGTCGCGGCGCTGGCGCTCTATCGCGCGCTGCTGTTCATTCACGAGCTGACCCATCTTCACCGCGATGCGCTGCCCGGCTTCCGCCTCGCCTGGAACCTGCTCGTGGGAATTCCGCTGCTGACACCCTCGTTCATGTATGAGGGCGTTCACACGCTGCACCACAAGCGTACGCAATACGGCACCGCGGAAGACCCCGAATACCTCCCCCTGGCGTTGATGAAGCCATGGTCGCTGCCGCTGTTCGTGGTGATCGCGCTGCTCGCGCCGGCCGCGCTGCTGGTCCGCTTCGCGGTGCTGGTCCCGCTGGGCGCGCTGATCCCGCCGCTGCGCCGGACCGTGTGGGAGCGTGCGTCGTCGCTGTCGATCAACCCGGCCTTCCGCCGCCGCCCGCCCGAAGGCGAGCTGAGACGGCAGCTATTCTGGCAGGAGCTGGGCGGCATGCTCTGGGCCTGGGCGCTGCTGGCCAGCACGCTGGCCTTCGGCTGGCGTCCGCTGCTCCTCACGCTCGGGGTGGCTTCGATTACTGCCGTGCTCAACCAGCTCCGCACGCTCGTCGCGCATTTGTGGGAGAACGAGGGCGAGGCGATGAGCGTGACCGCGCAGTTCCTCGATTCGGTGAATGTCCCGCCGCCCGGCCCGATCGCGGAGATCTGGGCGCCCGTGGGTTTGCGTTATCATGCGCTCCACCATCTGATGCCCTCGATGCCCTATCACGCCTTGCCCGAGGCGCATCGCCGGCTGGTGAAGGAGCTCGGGCTCGGTTCGACCTATCACGAGGCCAACCACCCGGGCCTGGTGGTGCTGGTGGCGCGGATCGCGCGGAGCACCATGGGCCGCCGCGGCTAGCGGCCAGGTCCTGGGCCCGGGCCGCCGCGCGGCCGCTGTGGCCTATCGGCCCGCCGTCAGGTCGCCCGCACCCCACCGGGCCCACCTCGGCATCCAGACATCCCTGCCGCCGGGCCCGGTGGTCAGCGCGGTCAGAGTGTATCGAGCCATCACGAACGCGTCTCCCGGGGAACACTGCGCCACCGATGCGCGGTATGGCGAACCGTTCCCTGGCGTCATTCCTCGGTGCGGATTAGCATCGTTTCGCCGATCAGCAAGAACAGGAAAAAGGGCGCGAAGGCGGCGAGAAAGGGCGGGTATCCGCCGAACCCCCCCATCGCCAGCGCGGCATTGTCGACCACGAAATAGGCAAAGCCCAGCGCCATGCCGATCAGTGCGCGCACGAACAACTGCCCGGAGCGCGCGAGCCCGAAGGCCGCGATCGAGCCCAGGATCGGCATCAGCGTGGCCGACAGCGGCCCCGCCAGCTTGTGCCACCAGGCCGTGCGCAGCTCGTCCGAGTTTCGCCCGGCGTCCTCGTAGCGCGCGATCGAATCGCCCAGCGTCCAGAAGCTGCGGGTTTCGGGATCGACTCTGGCCAGCTCGATCTGCTGCGGGGTGATCCCGCGCCCCACCACCAGCGCGGGAACGACCGTGCTGTTCGCGCCCTGTACCTCGAACCGCCGGGCGGCTTCCAGCCGCCAGCCGGGATCGGCGTAGCGCGCCGTGGGCGCGGTTATCCGCTCGATGATCATTCCGTCGGGGCTGCGCGCGTAATAAGTCACCCCGCGCATCCGCATCGCGGGCCCGTCCCCGCTCACGCTGGCCGCGGCGAGGATATCGGGCCCGTCGGTCACATAGACATTGGCGCGCACGCCCGAATCGGGCGGGACGGGGCCGTATTCGTTCGCCTGCCACGCCTTGAGCGTCGCGGTCGAGCGGGTCACCACACGTTCGTTGAAGACGAAGCTGGCGAGGCTGACGATCGCCGCGGTCAGCACCAGCGGCGCCAGCACCTGGTGCGCCGAGAGCCCCGCCGCCTTCATCGCGATCACCTCGCTGTGCTGATTGAGGCTGACCAGCGTGATCAGCGTGGCCAGCAGCACCGCATAGGGCAGGAAGCGCGCGATGAGCTGCGGCACGCGGAGCGAGGCATATTTCAGGAGCTCGGCCTGCCCGTTGCCTGGGGCGGCGAGGACCTTTCCGCTTTCCGAGAGCAGGTCCATCATCATCAGCACCAGGACCAGCATCAGCAGTACCGCCACGATGCGGGCCGCGAACATCCTGGCGAGATAGAGCGTGAGCGTGCGCGATGGCAGGAAGTCGAGGTGCATGGGGAGGGCGCGCCGCTATTCCGCCGCCGCCAGCTGCATCGCGCGGCTGCGGCGTCGGCGCTTGAACAGCCTTGCGACCAGCTTGCCGAGCCTGGCGGCAAAGGCTTCGAGCGCCCCGATCGCCTGCCCGCCGGGGACATGCGCCACTCGCCAGTACATCCAGACGATCAGGGCCGCGAACAGCGCGAAGGGTATCCACAGGGCGAAGAAGGGATCAAAGCGGCCGAGCGCGGCGATGGCCTGCCCGTACTCGTTGACCTTGTGATAGCTCACCACCATCACGATCGAAACGAACACGCCGAGCGCGCTGGTCGATCGCTTGGGCGGAATCGCCAGCGCCACCGCGAGCAGCGGCAGGAGCGCCATCATCATCACCTCGACCAAGCGGTAATTGAAGCTCGCCTGGCTGGCGTCGCGGGCGGTCTGCAGGTTCTGAGCGCCCCAGCCCATGCGGAGCAGCTCGGGAAGGATGTATTCGCGCTCCTTGCCGCCGCGCCGGCGAAACTGCTCGACCCGGGGCAGATCGATCGGGAGGTCGTGCCGCGCAAAGGTCAGCACGCGGGGGTCGCCGCCCGCCGCGCTGGTATCCTGTACGATGGTCCCGTCGAGCAGGCGCAGGATGATGGTGTCGGGATTGTCGGTGGTGGCAAGAAAGGTGCCCTGGCGCGCCGAGATCGAGAGGACTTGTCCGCTCCCGTCGGTCACCCGCGCGAAAATGCCCTGGAGGCGGCGGCCGTTGTCTTCGCTGTCCTCGATCCGGAGCGCCATCTTGTCGGCGAGCGTGGTGAACTCGCCGACCTTGATCGAAGCACCCAGCGCGCCCGACCTGAGCTGGTAGTCGAGCTGCTCGTAGTAATAGCGCGCGACCGGCTGGACGTAGAACACGATCGCGAGATTGGCCGCCATGAGCACCGCGGTGATCAGATAGGGTACGCGCAGCAGCCGGCCATAGGACAAACCGACGGCGCGCATCACGTCAAGCTCGCTGCTGGTCGCCAGCTTGCGGAAGGCGAGCAGCGTGCCGAGCAGCAGCGCGAGCGGGATCGCGAGACTGGCGTATTCGGGCATCAGCGCCGCGAGCATCTTGATCACGATGCTGGCCGGCCCGCCCTGAACCGCGACGAAGTTCAGGAGCCGCTGCAGCTTGTCGAGCACCAGCAGGCTGCTCGCGAGCGCGAAGATTCCCAGCATCGGGAGCAGCACCAGCCGTGCGATGTAGCGGTCGATGGCGGGGAAGAGCTTGGACAAGGGGTCGCTTAGTTTGCGGCGGGCGGCCGGGGGCATCGGGCGGCTCTAGCGCGGGTTCGCGCCCGGGTCATGGGTCTTGTCGCCTGGCGCGGCCGCCGCGCCGGATCATTCTGGCGGCGGCGCGTCAGCGGGCATGACGCCGGGCGCGGCCTCGCGGTCGGGCTCGGGGCCGCCGCTGACCTGGGGTTTGGGGAGGCCCGGGCGGGGTCCCTTGGGCCGGGCCTGCGCTGCACCCGGGCTGGCACCGTCGCTCGGCCCGCTGCGTCCCGCCGGCGAGGTCGAGCGCACGGTGTCGAGCGGCAGCATGGCGTCGGTGACCTCGCCGCCGAGCACCTCGCCACCGGCGTCCTTGCGTTCGGGAGCGGCGCCCTTCGGCGCGCCTCCGCAGGCCGCGGCCAGAACGAAGGCGGGGACGATCAGGGCAAGGCGCATCGGGAACCCTCCAGCCTGGCCAGGAAATGGGGCAGGCGGGCCAGCAATGCCGTATCGAAAGCCCCGGGCGCAAGATCGATTCCGAGCGCGGCCAGGCTGGTCACGCCGAAATCCTCGATGCCGCAGGGAACAATGCCGCCGAAATGCGACAGGTCGGGCGCGATGTTGACCGAGAACCCATGCATTGTCACCCAGCGGCGCACGCGCACCCCGATCGCGCCGATCTTGGCCTCGCGCCCGTCGATGGCGCGAGTCCAGATCCCGATCCGGCCCTCGGCGCGCCACGCTTCGAGCCCGCAATCGGCCAGCGTCGCGATTACCCAGCCTTCGAGCGCATGGACGAAGCAGCGCACGTCGCGCCCGCGCCTCGTCAGGTCGAGCAGGACATAGCCGATCCGCTGCCCGGGCCCGTGATAGGTGTACCGCCCGCCGCGGCCCGCCTCGACCACTTCGAAGCGCGGATCGAGCAGTTCGGGCGCGGCGGCGCTGGTCCCCGCCGTATAGACCGGCGGATGTTCGAGCAGCCAGATCAGCTCGCGCGCCTTGCCCGCCGCGATCGAGCGGTTGCGGGCCTCCATCGTCGCGAGGGCCACGCGATAGGGCACGGCGCTGCCCTCGCGACGGATTTCCGGGGTTTGGTCGCGCGGGGCGGGCATCGGCGATTGCGTGGAATGCCCGCGCGCGCTTATCAAGGGGCAATCCCGCTACCGGGACCGGTCAGGAGCACGAAACCCCCGATGAAACTCGATCTCAATGCGGCGTGGGACCATGCGGTGCGGCTTGTCGGGGCGAACCGGGAGGTTATGCTGGTGCTCGCCGGGGTGTTCTTCTTCCTGCCCTATGTGCTGTTCGTGCTGTTGGTGCCGATCCCCGAATTCGCCGAGATCGCCGGCCCTTCGGGCGAAGCCAGCCCGGCGCTGCGGGCGGCGGTGAACGGGTTCCTGGCCGATTACTGGTGGGCGATCGCGCTGCTCGCGCTGGTGCAGACCGTGGGCGGGCTCGCGGTGATGGCGGTGGTGGGCGATCCGGCGCGGCCTACCGTGCAGGCGGCGATGCGCCGCGGCGGGTCCCATCTGCTCTCGGCGGTCGCGGCGCAGCTGCTGACCTCGCTCATCACCACGCTCGTGCTGGTGCTGGCAGTCCTCGCCGGCGCCCTCACCGGGTCCGAAGCGATCGCGGGCACCGCCGCGGTCTTTGCCCTGCCGGTGATCGTCTGGCTGATGACCCGCCTGTCGCTGACCGGTCCGGTGATCGCGATCGAGGGGACGGCCAACCCGCTGGCCGCGCTGCGCCGCTCGTGGCGGATGACCAGGGGCAACGGGCTGCGCCTGGTGGCGTTCTATGCGTTGCTGTTCGCGGCGTTCTTCGTCATTTCGCAGGTGCTCGGCCTGTTGGTGCGTCTGGTCACCGCCTTGCCCGGGGCCGAGCTGGCCGAAGTCCTCGGCGCGCTGCTGTCGAGCCTGATCTACTCGGCGCTGATCGTCGTGGTGTACGCGGTGCTCGCCTCGGTCCACCGCCAGCTCGCCCGGGCCGAGCGAGTCTCGGTGCCCGGGACGGCCGAGGCCGGCTAGGCCGCGCTCAGCAGCAGCCTCTCGCCGGCGAGGCGCTGCATGGCCTTCTGCAGCTTCTCGAAGGCGCGAACCTCGATCTGGCGGATTCGCTCGCGGCTGACGTCATAGACCTGGCTCAGCTCCTCGAGCGTCTGCGGGTTATCGACCAGCCGCCGCTCGGTGAGAATGTGCTTCTCGCGCTCGTTGAGGCTGTCCATGGCCTCGACCAGCATCGCGTGGCGGAGCGCCGATTCCTGATCCTCGGCCACGGTCTCGTCCTGCAGCGGGCGGTCGTCGGTGAGCCAGTCCTGCCACTCGCCCGCGCCTTCCTCGCCGCCGCGCATCAGCGCATTCAGGGAGCCGTCGCCGCCCATCATCATGCGGCGGTTCATGTTGATCACTTCCTGCTCGGGTACGCCGAGGTCGGTCGCGATCTTGGTCACATCGTCCGGATGAAGGTCGGAATCCTCGTAAGCCTCGAGCTCCTTCTTCATCCGCCGCAGATTGAAGAACAGCTTCTTCTGCGCCGCGGTGGTCCCCATCTTGACGAGCGACCAGCTGCGCAGGATGAATTCCTGGATCGACGCCTTGATCCACCACATCGCATAAGTGGCGAGGCGGAAACCGCGGTCGGGCTCGAACTTCTTGACCCCCTGCATCAGGCCGACATTGCCTTCGGAGATGAGGTCGCTCACGGGCAGGCCGTAGCCGCGGTAGCCCATTGCGATCTTGGCCACCAGGCGCAGGTGGCTGGTCACGAGCTGCGCCGCCGCCTCGGGGTCCTCGTGCTCCTGATACCGCTTGGCGAGCATGTATTCCTGCTCGGGCGTCAGTACCGGGAACTTCTTGATTTCGGAAAGATAGCGGTTGAGGCTCTGCTCGCCGCCGAGCGCCGGAACGCTCATGCTCTTGGTGGTGCTCACTGGTATCCCTGGCCTTTCGTCTTGCCAGCCTCTGCTGCCGGACCCCTGCTGGGCATCCGCGCGGTCGGGCCGCTGTTTCGTCTATAGTGCCTGCGGGGGCGCGCTTGAAGCGTCTTTCGTCGATTTCAACGAGCGGTTTCGTCGATAAGTTCCCGCATGTCGGATGGCAGAGCGGCTGAAAATGCCAGGGCCTGGCCGGTTACGGGATGGCTGAAGCCGAGGTGCGCGGCGTGCAGCGCCTGGCGCCGGAAGCCGATCCGTTCGAGCACCGGGCGAAGCGCCCCGGGGTCGCGCCCATAGACCGGATCGCCGACCAGCGGATGCCCGATCGACGCGCAGTGAACGCGCACCTGGTGCGTGCGCCCGGTCTCGAGCCGGCACTCGATCAGCGCCGCGTGCGCCAGCCGCTCGAGCGTGCGGAAATGCGTCACCGCGCGCTTGCCGCGCGGGCTGCCGTCGGGAAGCACCGCCATCTTCTTGCGATCCGCGTCGGAGCGGCCGATGCGCGCCGATACCGTGCCTTGCGCCGGGACCGGGTGGCCCGCGCAAACCGCCAGATAGCGCCGATCGATCGTGTGCTGCGCGAATTGCGCGGCAAGCCCCTCGTGCGCGGCGTCGGTCTTGGCGACCACGAGAAGCCCGCTGGTGCCCTTGTCGATGCGGTGGACGATTCCCGGCCGGGCCACACCGTTGATGCTCGACAGCCGCCCCGCGCAGTGATGCAGCAGCGCGTTGACCAGCGTTCCATCGCGATTGCCGGCAGCGGGGTGAACCACCATCCCGGCGGGTTTGTCGACCACCACCAGATGATCGTCCTCGAACACGATGGCGAGCGCGATGTCCTGCGGTTCGGCCTCGAGCGGGGCGGTGGGAGGAAGGAGAATCGCGAAAGCGGCACCCTGCGCGATCTTGGCCGAGGGGTTGCCGGCGGCGCGCCCCGCGACCGTCACCGCGCCTTGGCCGATCAGCGCCTTCACTCGCTCGCGCGAGAGCCCGCTCGCCTCCGCCAGCGCCTTGTCGAGCCGACCGGGCGCGCCGACAATTCCCTCGATGCGCTCGCCCTGGGCCATGCTAGGGGCATGCGCGATGGCGTTCACCCTGACAAGCGCGCTGGTCGAGGCGCTCCTCGCCGAAGCTGCCGCGGCCCGTCCCGACGAAGCCTGCGGGCTGCTGCTGGGCAGCGGGTCGCTGATCGCCGCTCACTTGCCCGCCGCCAACGTCCACCCGACCCCGCGGACGCATTTCGAGATCGATCCGCAGGTGCTGATCGACGCCCACCGCGCGATGAGGAGCGGCGGGGCGCGGGTGGCGGGCTATTACCACTCGCACCCCGTCGGGCCGGCGCAACCCTCCGCCACCGACCGCGCGCTGGCGGCCCGCGACGGCCTGATCTGGGCGATCGTGGGCGAGGAGAGAGTGGCCCTGTGGCGCGCGGGGCATGGCGGGCTGCAACCGCTTCCCTATCGCGTGGCGGCGCGGTAAGCGCCCTCCAGGCCCCAAGTTCCGGATACCATGACCAACACCTCCCAGATCGATCTTGCCGCCATGCTCTGCTCGCGGCTGTGCCACGACATGCTTTCCCCCGTGGGCGCCTTCGCCAACGGGCTCGAGCTCCTTGCCACCGAGACCGATCCGGCGATGCGCCAGAACTGCATGGATCTGCTCGAGCAGAGCGCGACGATCTCGACCAACAAGCTGAAGTTCTTCCGCCTGGCCTTCGGAGCGGCGGGGGGCTTCGGCGACCATGTCCCGGTGGAGGAAGCCCGGGACCTGATCGCCGCGCTCGCCGCCGACAAGGGGCGGATCGAGCTCGAGTGGGCGCTGGCGGACGCGACGCTCGCCAAGCCGGCGGCCAAGGTGCTGCTCAATTTCGCGCAGATCGGGATCGATGCGCTGGTGCGCGGCGGCACGCTGGTGGTGGGCGCCGAGCGGCGCGCCAGCGACACCGGAAGCACGTGCGAGATCGTGGTCCGGGCTTCCGGGCCCAAGATCGCGTTCGACGAGACGCTGGGCCACGCGCTCGAGGGCACGCTCGATCCGGGCGAGCTCTCCAGCCGGACCGCGGCGGCCTATATGATCCACCTTTTGGCGCACGACTGCGGCGGGGGGCTCCAGTACATGCTCGGCGAGGGCGCGCTGGTGCTCGGCGCGGTTCTGCCCGAGGGCGAAGGGCCGATCGGGTGAGGGCCGGCCCGGCGCAGCGCGGGCGGCGGCGGCCTTGACGGACGAGCTGGTCCATCGCGAGCAGCTCTCGCCCAACTTCGACGAGCGCGCGCTCCCGGTCACGATGGCGGTGATCCATTACACCGAGATGGCGGGCGCCGAGGCGGCCTTGCGCAGGCTGTGCGACCCCGCTTCCAAGGTCTCGGCGCATTACCTGATCTCGGCGGGGGGGGAAGTGACGCGGCTGGTCGGCGAGGACAAGCGCGCCTGGCATGCCGGTGTCAGCTACTGGCGCGGCATTCGCGACGTGAACTCCGCCAGCATCGGGATCGAGCTCGACCACCCGGGGCACAAATACGGCTATACCGCCTTTCCCGATTCGCAGTTCGAAGCCCTGGTGCCGCTGCTGGCGCGGATCGTGAAGACCCACCGCATCCCGCGCGCCAATGTGGTGGGGCATTCCGATGTCGCCCCCGCGCGCAAGATCGATCCGGGCGAGCTGTTCCCGTGGGAGCGGCTGGCCGAATACGGGCTGTGCCTGCCCACCCCGAAGATTGCGCTGGGGGACCCGTTCGACAATGACAGCGCCTTCTATCTCGCCCTGGAGCGTTTCGGCTACGACATCACCGATGGCCGCAAGGCGGTCGAGGCATTTCAGCGCCGCTGGCGCCCGCGCCGGATCGACGGCGAGATCGACGGCGAAATCCGCGCGATCCTGTTCCAGCTCCTGCTCGACCGCGACGCGGGGCGCGCGCGCTAGAGCCAGATGACGTAAGGTTGCTCCGGGCAATCACGGCGGTGCCACCCCATGTCATCTGGCCCTAGGGTCCTGCCCCCGGGGTTTTCTTTCCGCCGGTGGCTGCTATGTCCGCCGCGCCAGGGGGCCGGGCAGCCGCGGATCGCAAGGTTCGAGGAAAGTCCGGGCTCCACGAAGCAAGGGTGGCGGGTAACGCCCGCCCGGCGGGTGTCTTTGGACATTGGCCGAGGGAAAGTGCCACAGAAAGAATACCGCCGATGGCCCGGTAACGGGCACAGGCAAGGCTGAAAGGGTGCGGTAAGAGCGCACCGGGGCTCCGGCAACGGCGCCCGCATGGCAAACCCCACCCGGAGCAAGGCCGAATAGGGATCCCGTCTCGCAAGGGGCAGGGCGCTTCGCCCCAGAGGATCCGGGTTGGCTGCTCGAGCGGCGCGGCGACGCGCCGCCAAGATGAATGGCTGCCGCCGCCGATACGGTCCGCCCCGCGGATACCGTCGGCGGCACAGAACCCGGCTTACAGGCCCCCTGGCATTTTTCGGCATGGCCGCGAGCCCCGCCCGCTCCTGTCCCGGCCGCCGCGGCGCGTGCGGCCCGCGCGCGGTGGGATCGCGCCCCGGCGGTCCATGTCATTCACGATGTCAAAGAGCCGGCCGACGAATCGGCAGCGCAAATACTGTCAGAACACGCACATCATGTCAAGCAAAAAGTGCCAAATAGGATTTACGAAGGGAAACTCCAACATCCCTCGCCTGGGGTCTGGCGCGCGATCCGTCCGCTCCGCCCGACGGGCTCGAAGGAGGGATCGAGCAGGCGGGCGAGCGTGGCCGGGTCCCCCGCCGGAACCACCGCCAGCGTCCGCGCGCCGGCCGGCGTGCGCGCGACGACGGTGCCGAGGCGCGGTTCGCCGGCGCGGGTGAAATGCACCGTCCAGGTCTCGATCGCGGCAGGGCCCTGGTAATCCTCGTCGAGCCGGGGGGCCGGGCCGCGGCGCGCGTCGGCTTCGGCCTGGCAGTCGTAGTCCTGCGGAAAGGTGGCGCCGGTCGGGGTGGCGCTCAGCAGGATGGCGTGGTTGTGCGTCGCATAGCCGCCGTTGGCGAACAGCAGGCCGAGCTTCTGGCCCTGGCCGCTGCGCGCGCGCAGCGTCTCGACCATGCAGGCGATCGCGTGGCTCATGTAGTTTCCGATCGGCCCGCCGCCGAAGGTGAGCCCGCCGAAGACCGTGATCGGCTTGTCGAGCGGCCAGCCCAGAACGCGCCGCGCCAGCTTGGGGACGCAGGGGAAGCAGCTGTAAAGCTCGACATGCGAGAGGTCCGCGACCGCGATTTTGTTCATCGCCAGGCAGCGCTGGATCGAGACCGCGAGGCTGGGGGAATCGGCATAGCTGCCGCGAGCCAGGAAATCCTCCGCCTCGTGCGCTGCCGCGCCGTGGCCGACGAAGGCCAGCCGGTTGTCCGCAACGCCGCGCCGCCGCGCTTCGGCAAGCGCGGTGACGATAAACCCCGCGCCCTGGTTGACCGCGGAATTGGCGACCTGGAGCTTGGTATAGGGAAACGCGACCGGGCGGTTGCGCGCGCCGGGCGTGATGATCTCCTCGGCGCAAACCCGCTGCCGCAGCAAGGCATGTTCGCATTCCGCCGCGACCTGGCTCATCCCCGCCCACAGCGCCCCGCTTTCGGCCTGCGCCCGGGTCAGCGTCTCGCCGCGCGCCGCGCGCCCGGCATTCTCGTAAAGCGGATAGACGTCCACCGGCACCACCAGTCCGTGCCGCGCGGCATAGCCGGTGCGATCGCGGTGCGGGGCATCGCGCAGCGGGTTGGTCGCCGCCAGCGCCGCCGCGGTGCGCAGCGCCTCGCCGCCGACCACCGCGCAAACTGTCGCTTCGCCCCGGCCGATCCGGTTGGCGGCATCATTGAGCAGGCGGACCGGACTGTCGCCGTTGGGCCTGGCGGTCTGCTCGCGGTGGGCCGGGTCGATCCCGAACAGGTCCGCCAGGGTTGCATCGACCGGATCGAGATGCGGCCAGGCGAGCTGGCGCACCACCGCCAGGCTGTCGCAGGACGCCAGCCAGCCGCCTCCGCCCGCGTCCACCTCGGCCCGCCGGAGCGCCGCGGCCATCAGCGCGACCGGGTCCATCCCGTCCTCGGGGCGCGCGGGGCGATCGTTGACCTGCCCCACGCCGACGATCACCGGCGTCCGTTCCGGGTCCATTGTGCCGCCCGCTCCCTTGCCGATCCCCGGGCCGAACGATACGCGTGGCGAAAGAAAACCGGAAGAGGGGAGAGCCGAGCATGAAAACACGGATCACCGAGCTGTTCGGAATCGAGCATCCGATCATCCAGGGGGGAATGCATTTCGTCGGCTTTGCGGAGATGGCGGCGGCGGTCAGCAATGCCGGCGGGCTCGGGATCATCACCGGCCTGACGCTGGGAACGCCCGAGAAGCTCGCGGCGGAAATCGCCCGATGCCGCGCCATGACCGACAAGCCCTTTGGCGTGAACCTCACCTTCCTCCCGGTCGTCAACGCGCCCGACTACCCCGGTCTCATCCGGGTCATCATCGAAGGCGGGGTGAAGGTGGTGGAGACCGCGGGCAACAATCCGCAGGCCGTGCTGCCCGCGCTCAAGGACGCGGGCATCAAGGTGATCCACAAATGCACCAGCGTGCGCCATTCGCTGAAGGCGCAGGCGATCGGCTGCGATGCGGTCTCGGTCGACGGCTTCGAGTGCGGCGGGCATCCGGGCGAGGACGACGTGCCCAATTTCATCCTCCTCCCGCGCGCCGCACAGGAGCTCCAAATTCCCTTCGTCGCCAGCGGAGGGATGGCGGACGGGCGCAGCCTGGTGGCCGCGCTCGCGCTGGGCGCGCAAGGCATGAACATGGGCACCCGCTTCATCGCCACGCGCGAGGCCCCGGTTCACGAGGCGGTCAAACAGGCGATCGTCGCCGCGAGCGAGCTCGACACGCGGCTGGTGATGCGCCCGTTGCGCAACACCGAGCGGGTGATGACCAACGCCGCGGTCGAGCGTCTGCTCGAGAAGGAGCGCGCGCTCGGCGACAAGCTCACCTTCGCCGATATCGTCGAGGAAGTCGCGGGGGTTTACCCGCGCATCATGCGCGAAGGGGACATGGACGCGGGGGCGTGGTCCTGCGGCATGGTTGCGGGGCTGATCCACGATATCCCCACCTGCCGCGAGCTGATCGAGCGGATCATGGCGGAGGCGGAAAGCATCGTGCGCGAGCGGCTGACCGGCTTCCTCGATGCCGCCTGAGCGCGGGCGCGAGACGATCCGCGTTGACGGAGGATTGACATTGGACTGACACAATCTGCGGGCAAGGGCCGGGTTTGCGATTCCGGCTATAGGTCTGCCGGAAGGGTCATGTTAACCATATTGTCATCCCTTGTGCGCAATGCGGGTATTGCGGACCGTCAGGAGGGGCGCGGAATGATTCTTGGACGTATCGCTGCCGGGCTTGCGGTGAGCGCATTGGCGCTGGCCGCCGCGCCAGCGCCCGCGCGCGCGGACGTGCTCGAGATCGGCACCGGTGGCGCGCGCTGGATCGCGGGCGCCCCGGCCGCGGTGGCCGAGGCCGAAGCGCAGCTTGCTGTCGCCGAGCAATCTGCCGCCCTGGAAGCCGCCCGATTCGAAAGCGGAATCGAAGCCGGCCCCGAAGGCCTGATGGTTCCCGAGCGGGCGGTGGCGCATACGCATTTGAGCGCGGCCGCCGTACCGCTGGCGTTCCAGGCCAAGGTTGCCGAGCTGGCCGCCCGCTTCGACCTCTCGCCGGCGCTGATCGAGGCGCTGGTGTGGCAGGAAAGCCGCTGGCGCACCGGCGCGGTGTCGCCCGTCGGAGCCCGCGGGCTCGCTCAGCTGATGCCCGGCACGGCGCGCGAGCTGGGGGTCAACCCCCACGATCCCCTCGCCAATCTCGAGGGAGGGGCGCGCTATCTGCGCGAACAGATGGACCGCTTCGACGGCAATGTGGAAAAGGCGCTCGCCGCCTACAACGCCGGGCCGGGGCGCGTGATCGAAAGCGGGGGCGTGCCGCGCATCCGCGAAACCCAGCATTATGTCGCCGCCATCATGGGCCGGCTCAGCAATCACTCCCGGGAGCAGTAAGCCTTCATGCGTTCGACTTTCCGCCTTTTCGCCGCTGCCATTCTCGCCTCGCCGAGCGCGGCTTTCGCGCAGGCCGCCGATCCCGCCGGCTCGGGCCCGATCGTCGCGGCACTGGGTTGGCTCCAGGGCACGCTGCTCGGCAATGTCGCCACCGCGGTCGCGGTGATGGCCGTCGCGGCGGTGGGCTTCATGATGCTGACCGGCCGCTTGAACTGGCGCTTCGGGGCGACCGTGATCATCGGCGTGTTCATCCTCTTCGGCGCGGCTTCGATCGTCGCCGGCATCCAGTCGGCCGCGGGTGCCTGAGCTGGCCGCGCCATGACCCAGCTCGCTCGCCATCGCGTCCATCGCGCTCTCACCCGGCCGCAGATGTTCGCCGGGGTGACCTACAATTATTTCATCATCAACGCGATGGTCACCACGGAGCTCTTTCTGATCACGGGCAGTTTCTGGGCATTGCCCGCGGCGCTGGTGATCCACGCCGTGGGCTATTTCGCCTGCCTGCGCGAGCCGCGCATCTTCGACCTGTGGATCACCAAGGTTTCCAAGTGCCCGCGGGTGAAGAACTACAAGCACTGGGGCTGCAACAGCTATTCGGCCTGACGGACCTTCGTCGCCAAAAGGATTGGTGGAACCAATGAGCAAGTGGATCGGAGCAGCAGCCTGGGCGCCCAAGGAGGCGCGCGCGGGCGATCGGCTGCCTTACGCCCGGTTGCTGGACGAGGCCACCGTGCTGCTGCGCGACGGCAGCGTGATGACCGCGCTCCAGGTTCCGGGCCTGCTGTTCGAAACCGAGGATTCCGAGGCGCTCAATGCGCATCAGGCGACCCGCGAGGTGATGCTGCGCTCGACGCTCGACGCGCGCTTCGTGATGTACCACCATGTGGTCCGCCGCCGGGTCGAGGTCGAGCTCGAGGGGACTTTTCCCGATCCCTTGAGCCGCCACATCGACGCGCGCTGGCGCGAGCGGCTGGGCTCGGGCGCGCTGTTCGTGAACGACCAGTTCGTCACGCTGATCCGCCGTCCCGCGCGCGGCAAGGCCGGGCTGGTCGAGCGCATCCAGAAGAAGGGGCGCAAGGCGAAAGGGTCTACCCAGGCCGATCCCAAGGACATCCGCGCCTTGAAGGCCGCGGCGACGGGCCTGCTCGCCTCGCTGTCGAGCTATGGGGCGCAGCTCCTGGGCGATTACCGCGGCCCGCACGGCGCGACCAACAACGAGATTCTCGAGCTGCTGAGCGCGCTCTACAACGGCGAGGTTCGCCCGGTGCGCCGCCCGGCCGACGATGTCGATATCGGCCAGATGCTGCCCTATCGCCGCGTCAGCTTCGGGCTCGACGCGATCGAGCAGCGCGGCTCGGGCGCCCCAGATTTCTGCGCCATTCTCGGCCTCAAGGATTATCCCGAGGCCACGAGCCCCGGATTGCTCGATGCGCTGCTGCGCCTCCCCTACGAAATGGTGGTGTGCGAGAGCTATGCGCCGACCGAGCGCCAGACCGCGCGCGAACGGATGGACCTGGCGATCCGCCGGCTCAAATCGGCCGACGAGGAAGCGATGGCCGAGCGCGCCGACATGCTCGCCGCGCGCGACGAGCTCGGCAACGGGGCGGTGGGCTTCGGCGATCACCACCTGACCGTGCTGGTGCGCGATACCGATCTGGGCCGCCTCGACGACGCCACCGCCGCCTGCGCCGCCGCGCTCAGCGACACCGGCGCCATCGCGGTGCGCGAGGACATCAACCTCGAGCCCGCGTTCTGGGGCCAGTTTCCCGGCAACGAGGGCTATGTCGTGCGCCGCGCGCTGATCTCGAGCGCCAACATGGCGAGCTTCGGCAGCTTCCACGGCTTCGCATTGGGCAGCCAGGCGGGCAACCACTGGGGCGATGCGGTAACGCTGCTCCAGACCACCAGCTCGACGCCGTTCTTTTTCAACTTCCACCACGGCGACCTGGGCAATTTCAGCGTCATCGGGCCTTCGGGCTCGGGCAAGACCGTGGTGATGAACTTCCTCGCCGCGCAGGCGCAGAAGTTCAGCCCCCGCACGATCCTGTTCGACAAGGATCGCGGCGCCGAGCTGTTCATCCGCGGCATCGGCGGCACCTACGACGCGATCCGCAGCGGCGAACCGACCGGCTTCAACCCGCTGGCGATGCCCGATACCCCCGCCAACCGCGCCTTCCTGCGCGACTGGCTCGGCGTGCTGCTCAAGGCCGAAGGGCCCGAGGAGGAAGCGACCATCGCCGGCGCGGTCGACGCGGCCTATGGCAACGATCCTTCGCTGCGCCGGCTCGGCAATTTCCGCGAGCTGCTCTCGGGCCACCGCCGCCCCCAGCCGGGCGATCTGGCCGACCGCCTTGCCGCCTGGATCGGGTCTTCCGGGGGTCAGGGCGGCGAGCATGCCTGGCTGTTCGACAACGCCGAAGACAGGCTCGACATGAGCGCGCGCGTGCTCGGCTTCGACATGACCGCGCTGCTCGAGAACCCCCGCCTGCGCACGCCGGTGATGATGTATCTGTTCCACCGGGTCGAGGAGCGGCTCGACGGGCAGCCGACGATGATCCTGATCGACGAGGGCTGGAAGGCGCTCGACGACGCGATCTTCGCCGCGCGCATCCGCGACTGGCTCAAGACGCTGAGGAAGCGCAACGCGCTGGTCGGCTTCGCCACGCAGAGCGCCCGCGACGCGCTCGACAGCCGCATCTCGACCGCGCTGGTCGAGCAGACCGCGACGATGATCTTCATGCCCAACAGCCGCGCCCGGGCGGAGGATTATTGCGACGGCTTCGGCCTCACCAGCCACGAGCTGGCGCTGATCCGCACGCTGCCCGCGCACAGCCGCTGCTTCCTGGTGCGCCAGCCCGACGCCAGCGTGGTGGTCCGGCTCGACTTGTCGGGCGCGCCCGAGGTGCTGACCGTGCTGTCGGGCCGCGAGAGCGCGGTGCGCCGGCTCGACCTCCTGCGCGACGCGGTGGGCGATGCGCCAGCCGACTGGTTTCCCACGCTCACCGGATCCGCCTGGCCGGGCGGCGCCAGCGACGCCGTGGGTGCGGGGGCCAATGACGGCGACGAATTCAGGCTGGCGGCCGAATGACCCCGCAGAACTGCACGGCCGCCACTGAGGGCGTCGCCAGCGGGATCGCCGCCGCGCTCCGGGCGGTCGATTGCGTGGCGGGCAATGTGACCGGCCAGGCGTTCGGGCGCCTGTTCGCTCCCGGCGGCTCGATGGCCACCGTGCTCACCATCCTGCTCACGCTCTACGTCGCCTTCCTTGCCATCCAGCTCCTTACCGGACGCGCCTCGCTCGGCGTCAAGTCGCTCACCCCGCGGATGATGACCGTGGGCCTGGTGCTGACCTTCGCCACCAGCTGGGTCGCCTATCAGAGCGTGGTGTGGAACCTGGCCGTTGGCGCGCCCGACTGGATCGCGGGCGTCCTGACCGGCGACAGGGGCTCGGCGACGCAGACCTTCGCGGCCAAGATCGATGTCGTGTTCCAGGCGGTCCAGGAAGCCAACCGGGGCAACAACGACATTTCCGCCTTCTCCCCGCCGGGGATGATGTGGCTCGGCGCGATCCTGCTCTTGCTGGGAACGGTGGGCGTGCTGGTGACGGCCAGGATCGCGCTGGCGGTGCTGATCGCGCTGGGGCCGGTGTTCGTGGTCCTGGCGCTGTTCCCGGGCACCCGCGGGCTGTTCGCCGGCTGGGTCAAGGGGCTCACCATGCTGGCGCTGGCGCCGCTGTTCGCGGTGCTCGGCGGCAGCGTGATGCTCGAGCTGTCGGTCCCGCTGCTCGCCGCGCTGGTCGCGAGCGCCGGGCAGATCGATCCCCAGGCGGCCATGGGCTTCTTCATGATCGGCGCGGTCCATGTCGCGCTGATGGTGATGGTGCTCAAGGTCGCCGGGACGATGGTTTCGGGCTGGAGCGTGTTCGGCCTCGCCACCTCCGAGCGCGGCCGCGACCGCCAGCAGGCCGCGATCCCCGCCCCCGCCGCGCCGCCGCTTGCGCCGCAGTTCGCACCGGCGCAGGAGGCCGGGCAGGCCATCGCCGCCGCGCGCCGGATCGACATTTCCGCCCAGCCGGTCGCGATGGCCCCCGCCAACGACAGCTTCGGTTCCGCCGGCGGGATTTCGGGCCAGCGCGCCAACGTCACCCACGCCGCCGCTTCAGCGAGTGGTCAGGTCCAGCCCCTTACCGGCGGTCCGTCGCGCACTCAGGGGATCGGGACCCGCTTCCGTCCGGCGAGTGCGCGTCCCTCGGAGAAATTGAAATGATCCGCTTTTCCGCCGCCTCCGCCGCCGCTCTGGCGCTGGTGCTCGCCGCGACGCCGGCCGCCGCCGATACGCGCCTGGTCGAGGTTCGCTACGACCCGGCCAAGGTCTATCGCGTCGAGGGCAGGCCCAAGGTCCAGGCCACGATCCGTTTCGGCGAGGACGAATCGATCGAGAATGTCGCGGTCGGCGATTCCAACGCCTGGCAGATCACGCCCAACAAGCGCGCGAACCTTTTGTTCGTGAAGCCGCTGCTGGCGCGCGCCAACACCAATATGACCGTGGTGACGAACAAGCGCACCTATCTGTTCGACCTCGTCGCCAGCCCCGCCGCGCAGCCGATGTATGTGCTGAGCTTCAAATATCCCGATCCGCCCAGGACCAGCGTGGATGCGGGCGCTCAGGTCGCGCAGGGCGGCGCGGCGCCTCCGCCCGTGGCCGACAAGGTCGCGGTGCCCGATCCCGCGCAGCTCAATTTCGCCTGGACCCGGTCGGGCAACGAGAAGCTGCTGCCCGAAAACGTCTTCGATGATGGCGAGGCCACCTTCCTGAGCTGGCCCGAGGGGCGCAGCGTGCCCGCGATCCTGATCACCGATCCGCAGGGCACCGAGGGGCCGGTCAATTTCACCGTCCGCGGCAACACCATCGTGGTCGAGGGGGTGCATCCCCAGATCGTGCTGCGCGCGGGCAAGGAACGCGCGCTCATTGTCAACGGCGGGCCGCCTCGCACGCATCGCCAAACCGTCGCGGCGCAGGCCGCGCTCGCCCAGCAGGACCGGAGATAAGCCATGCGTCTCGCCATGAAGCTGCCATCCAAGGACACGCAAGGCTCTGTCGCCAACGATGTCGATCCGCGCGACGTCGAGACCCTCGACGTGATCGATCTCGCCAGCCGCAACGCCTACCCGGTTGTCGCGGGCAGGAAGGGCAAGGCCGACGGGCTCGGCATGGTCGCCGGGATCGCGCTCGTCGCCGGGCTTGGCCTGGTGACGCTGTGGAGCATGAGCTCGGCCCGGCTCGACAAGCCCGAGACGGTGGGCAACCCCAATGCTCGGCCCCCCGCGCAGGCGGCGCCGGCCGCGCCCCTTGGGGCGCCGCAGCCGGCGGGGGTTGCCGCCCCGATGCCCATCGCCCCGCCGCAGTCCGACCCCGCGCCCTCACCGGTCTATGCCGCGCCTCCCTCCGCCGCAATCGCCGCGGTGCCCGCCGCCAATCCCTATTCGAGCCCGACAGTGGTGTTCGATTCGAGCGTCGCGCCCGGGTCCGCGACGCCGGCTGTGGGCGATGTGGCCGCGGCCGGTGCGGGCGGGAGCTCCGCCAGCGATTTCGCCAGCCGAGTGGGCGGCGTGGGCGGAGCCGCCGCGCGCGCCAGCGCGATGACCAACCCTTCGACCACTGTCACCCAGGGCACGCTGATCCCCGCGGTGCTCGAAACCGCGATCGACACCAATGTCCCGGGCTATGTCCGCGCGGTGGTCAGCCAGGACGTGCGCAGCTTCGACGGCACCAAGGTGCTGGTCCCGCGCTCGAGCCGGCTGATCGGGCAGTACCAGTCGGGCCTGCAGAACGGGCAGAAGCGGGCCTATGTCATCTGGACCCGGCTGATCCGTCCCGACGGCGCCTCGGTCAATCTCGCCTCGCCCGCGGTCGGCTTCGACGGCACCGCGGGCCTCACCGGCAATGTCTCGGGCAACGGCTTCTTCAAGCGTTTCGGCTCGGCGATGCTGCTCTCGGTCGTGGGCGGGCTCGGCGGGCTGGTCTCGGGAGGCGTCGCCCCGGTGATCCTGGGTGGTGCGGGCCAGACCGCCGCCGCCACCGCGGCGCAGCAGGACGGGCAAAAGGGCCCGGTCGTGCGCGTGCGCCAGGGAGAGCCGATCCGCATCTTCACCGCGCGCGATCTCGATTTCTCGGGCGTGAGCTGAGGGGCGCCGCCGGCGAAATCGATGACCGCCGAGATTCATCCCTTCCTGCCCGACGACCGCCCGGACGAGGATGCGCCGCGGGTCGATCTCCACGGCGAGCGCAGCGTCTATCTCGACGCTTATCTCGCGCCGTTCCAGGAGTGGCTGGCGCGCGACACGGTGACCGAGATCATCGTCAACCGCCCCGGCGAGGTGTGGATCGAGGACGCCGCGCATCCGGGCATGCAGCGGATCGGCCGCCGCGAAATCGACGACCGACTGATCCAGCGCCTCGCCGAGCAGGTCGCGCGCGTCAGCCATCAGGGCATCAACCGCGAGCACCCGCTGCTCGGCGCCACGCTCCCGGACGGCGCGCGCGTCCAGTTCTGCGGGCCGCCGGCCGCGCGCAGGCACTGGGCGATGGCGATCCGCCGCCACCGCCGGCTCGACCTGCCGCTCGATGCCTACGACGCCGGCCCGCTGCGCGCGCCGCGCGGCGCGCCGCTGCCCGATGCGCAGGCGGAGCCGATCGCCTTTCTTCGCGAGGCGATCCGCCAGCGCAGGACCATCCTCATCTCGGGGGGCACCAGCACCGGCAAGACCACCTTCCTCAACGCCATGCTCGGCGAGATTCCCGGGCACGAGCGCGTGGTGCTGGTCGAGGACACGCCAGAGCTGCGGTTGCCGGGCGAGAACGGCGTCGGTCTGGTGGCGGTGAAGGGCGAGCTCGGCGAGGCCAAGGTGACCGCCAACGAGTTGCTCCAGGCCGCGCTGCGCCTGCGGCCCGACCGGATCGTGCTCGGCGAGCTGCGCGGCGCGGAAAGCGTCAGCTTCCTGCGCGCGATCAACACCGGCCATCCGGGCAGCTTCTCGACCATTCATGCCAACAGCCTCAGCGGCGCGCTCGAGCAGCTTGCGCTGATGGTGATGCAGACCGGCATCGGGCTGACGCGCTCGGACACCATCGCCTATGCCGCGAGCGTCATAGACGTGCTGGTCCAGCTGGGCCGCGACGAGAATGGCAAGCGGGGCATCACCCAGATCGCCGAAAGCCATGCTTTGGTGGCGGCCGGCACATCCGGGCCATAGCGTCGTTTTGGCAACAGAGCGCGCCGTCGGGTAATAATCGTTTGTCTGCGCTTGCCCTCTGCTAATTCCGTGTTAGCCTCCGCGACCTGAGCCGTCACAATAGACGGCCGGGGGACGAGGAGAGGGTAAGATGAGGGCAGTTGCCACCCTGATGGCGGGCGCATGCGCCGCAGCGATTTCGGTTCCGCTCTACGCGCAGGACACCGCCGGAGGCCAACCGGCAGCCGAGAACCCGACCATCGTCGTGACCGCGCAGCGCCGCGCGGAAAGTCTCCAGGCGGTTCCCATCGCGGTCAGCGCCTTCGATGCCGCGGCGCTCCAGGCGCAGCAGATCGACAATGCCAGCGACCTTCAGCTGACGCTGCCCAACATAACTTTCTCCAAAGGGAACTTCACCGGATCGAGCTTCACCATCCGGGGTGTCGGCGATCTTTGCGTCGGCTTTAGCTGCGACAGTGCCACGGGCATTCACGTCAACGGATCGCCGCTGTTCGGCACCCGCCTGTTCGAGACCGAGTATTTCGACCTCGAGCGGATCGAGGTGTTGCGAGGCCCGCAGGGCACGCTGTTTGGCCGCAACGCCACCTCGGGCGTCGTGAACTTCATAACCGCCAAGCCGAACCTGTCCGAGTTCCAGGCCAAGGCCGAGGGGGAATACGGCAACTACAATTCGATCAAGGCAAAGGGCATGGTCAACGTGCCCATCGGCGATACGCTCGGGGTGCGGGTGGCGGGCTTCTACCTCAAGCGGGACGGTTACACGACCAACCAGTTCGACGGCAAGCGCATCGACGGGCGCGACATGTACGCGGTGCGCGGTTCGATCCGCTGGGAGCCGGGCCCCGATACCACGCTCGACCTGATGGCCTACTATTTCCGCGAGAGGGACGATCGCCTGCGCATTCAGAAGCAACTCTGCCAGCGCGATCCGACCGGCGTCCTGGGCTGTCTCAACAATCGCCGCGACACCGGCAAGGTCAATGGCAATGCGACCTTCCCTTCGGTGCTGGGCTCGCGTGAGGTGTTCGCCCTCAACGGGATACCGCCGGCGCTCGGCCTGGGCACGGGCAGTCTCTATGGGCCCGACGCCAACTTCGGCGCCGTCGAGCCTGCCGGCGTTCGGACCGTCAACACCGATTTCACGCCCGAGTACTTCACCGACGAGTTCCAGGCGCAGGCCCATCTCGAGCAGAACCTGGGTTCCATCAATGTCGGGCTCACCGGCATCTACCAGCGCACCTCGGTCGATTCGCGGCAGGACTACAACCTCGATGTCGCCAACCGCGCGTCGATCCAGCCGGGCTTGAACTCGCTCGCCTTCCTCGCGGCGAACGGCATTCCCACTGGTCTTGCGCCGCCCGCGCCGGCCTTCGTGCCGGGGAGCTCCGCTTATTTCGCCCCCATCGCGCAGGCACTTATTCCGCAGGGCCCCACCGGCCCGCTGTGCACCTCGAACACCAACGCCAATCTGCTCGGCGCCTATGGTGGCGACAAGGTGTGCGGTAATGGCCCGCTCGCCTTCGACCGTTCGACGGGGCGCAATCAATCATGGTCGGCGGAAGCGATCATCTCCAGCGACTTCGCGGGCCCCTTCAACTTCCTGCTCGGCGGCATTTATGCGGAGTCGCTGACCACCAACGGCGACTATTACGTCAACGCCTTCGCGATCGACTATTTTGCCGGCATCTTCGGGTCGTTCAACTCGTTTTCGCGAGGCTTGCCCCCTTCGTATCTGGGGCCGTCGTATTTCGTGAACCACGACGAACGCTTCAAGCTCAAGTCCTACGGCATTTTCGGCGAAGCCTATGTCGACCTCACCGACCGGGTGAAGTTCACCGCGGGCCTGCGGTACAACAACGACAGGAAATTCGACAGGTCGAACTCGGTCCTCGCCAACTTTCTCATTCCCTACAATACCACCGGAAGCGCGTTCAACTCGCCCTACGCGGCCGGCTACGATGCCGACACGGGCGCCAGCGGCCTGCCGGGTCCGCAGCGATTCCGCGATCGCTCGGTGAAGTTCAGCGAAATCACCGGCCGCGCGGTGCTCGATTTCAAGATCACACAGCGCAATTTGATCTACGCATCCTATTCGCGCGGCTACAAATCGGGGGGCATCAATCCGGCGCTCCAGGTCATCATTCCAGGTGTGACCGAAGAATTCGCGCCCGAAATTATCAATGCCTTCGAGCTTGGCTCCAAGAATACCTTCGCGGATGGCGCCCTCCAACTTAATCTGACAGCATTTTACTACAAATACAACGGTTTGCAGCTAGGCTCAGGACTCATTGTCTCCCAAGCCAGAAGATAACGACAGCTGCGATGACGATGGCCGAGAAGAAGGTGTGGGCGCATCGATCATAGCGCGTGTGGATGCGCCGCCAGTCCTTGAGCTTGCCGAACATGTTCTCGATGAGGTGGCGCTGGCGGTAGAGGACCGGGTCGTGCGGGATTGGCGCCTTGCGGTTCGATTTTGACGGGATGCAGGGCATCGTGCCGCGCGCGGTGAGCGCCTGGCGGAACCAGTCGCCGTCATAGCCCTTGTCGGCGATCATCGCCCGAGCCTTGGGCAGCGCGTCGAACATCAGCGCGGCACCCTTGTAGCSGTCTCTTATAAACATCTCCGAGCCCACGAGACCCCATAGCAACTCGTATGCCGACGTGTGGGTGAAAAAAAAAGAATGATGTCTTCTGCTTGAAAATAATAAGCACGCGTTGATGGCTATACGATCG
>NNBV01001048.1_pt1 | contig 32356 bp, 26 predicted proteins | sample 1173771 | NCBI WGS metagenome assembly NNBV01 (sample SAMN07173938, study PRJNA388173) | plant metagenome | isolation source: symbiotic tissue sample KVS11 | place: Norway: Troms, Kvaloya island | reverse complement strand
GTTCCGAAGAACTTACGCAATTACCTTCAAACGCCCACGCTTATCGGCTGTAAATTTTTAACGAACCCCGAAACAAACTCATCGTCTGCTTCGGCTTGCTTGCTGTGATCAGCGAAGCCTTGTAGTCTATCACGGTTTTTTAAGTACCGTCAAACTTTTTTCGCTTTCTTCTTCTTCCGCAACCCGCTACTTTCGCAGCAAGCCGCTGAATCCGTTTCAGCGAAGCCTTCGATTATGCACCGCTTTTTTAAACAGCGTCAACTTCGAAGGAAGTTTTTTTATCCACCAACTCGCCAACAAACCCCTGAGAGTCTGATCGCGATTCGCACCTTGCAGTGCTTGTCAGTCGAGCCCTCAAGTATATGTCAGGATTTGCGCCTCGCAAGATACCTCAAGCAATAACTTCTTCAAGTTGCCCCTCAACTTCAACGCGCGCATTCCAGCGCGCCGGGCTCCGCACGGTGCCTCCTCCGATAATCCGCACCACATGGCACTCATCACACTCCTCGACGCCCAACTGGCGTTCGGTCACGTCCCCCTGCTAGATCACGCGGACTTCTCCCTCCTTGAATCGGAACGCATCGGCCTGATCGGCCGCAATGGCGCCGGCAAGTCTTCGATGCTCAAGATACTGGGGGGCCTGGAGAAAGCAGACGATGGCACCCTCCAGCTGCAGCAGAACCTGCGCGTGGCCTACGTGGCCCAGGAGCCGGTGCTCGACATGGATGCGAATGTCTTCACCGCCGCCAGCCAGGGCCTGGCCTCGGTCATCGCCGTTCGCGACCTCTATCTGTCAGGTGCGGACGGCCTCGACCTGGACGCCCTGCAGTCCCAGATAGAAGCGTACGACGCCTGGAACTGGGAACAGCGCGTCGAAGAGACGCTGCATCGCCTGCATCTGGATCGCAACGCCCGCGTCGGCTCCCTCTCCGGCGGCACCCGCAAGCGCGTCGCCCTGGCCCAGGCCCTGGTGGCCGCCCCCGACGTGCTTCTGCTGGACGAGCCCACCAACCATCTGGACCTCGACTCCATCGAGTGGCTCGAACAGCTGCTGATCGACTTCAAGGGCAGCATCGTCACCATCACCCACGACCGCAGCTTTCTGAATCGCGTGGCCACCCGCATCGTCGAGCTCGACCGGGGCAAGCTGAACTCCTACCCCGGCAACTTCGAGCAGTACCTGCTTCAGAAGGAAGAGCAGCTCGCCCAGGAGGCCGTCATCAGCGCCAAGGCCGACAAGCTGCTGGCGCAAGAGGAAATCTGGATTCGCAAAGGCGTGGAAGCCCGCCGCACACGCAGCCAGAGCCGCATCACACGCCTGCAGGAGCTGCGCGCCAGCCGCACCTCGCGCCGCGAGGTTCAGGGCAGCGTCAACATGGACGTGGCGTCCGGCCAGTCCAGCGGCAAGATCGTGGCCGAGCTCACCGAGGCGACCAAGTCCTTCGGTGAAAAGACCGTCATCCGTGGTTTCAGCGGCACCATCCTGCGCGGCGACAAGGTCGGCCTGCTCGGCCCCAACGGCGCGGGCAAGACCACGCTGCTGAAGCTGATCCTGGGCGAGCTCGAACCCGACAGCGGCAAGATCCGCCGCGGCACCAACCTGCAGGTGGCCTATTTCGACCAGATGCGCGACAAGCTCGACCTGGACGCCACGCTGGAAGACTTCATCAGCCCCGGCAGCGAGTGGATCGAAATCGGCAACCAGAAGAAGCACGTCAAGAGCTACCTGTCGGACTTTCTCTTCTCTCCCGCGCGCGCCAACTCCCCCGTGCGCTCGCTGAGCGGCGGCGAACGCAACCGGCTGCTGCTGGCCCGCCTGTTCGCCCGCCCGGCCAACGTGCTGGTGCTCGACGAGCCGACCAACGACCTGGACATCGACACCCTGGAGCTGCTCGAGAGCCTGCTTCAGGACTACGACGGCACCGTGTTCCTGGTCAGCCACGACCGGACCTTTCTGGACAACGTTGTGACCAGCACCATCGCCTACGAGGGCGACGGCCGCTGGCGCGAGTACGAAGGCAGCGTGCAGGACTGGCTGATTCAGTCCAAGCGCGCCCGCGAGATCGCCGAGCAGCGCCAGGCCGCGGCCCCGGCGCCTTCGCCGGCTTCCGCACCGGCCCCCGCCGCGGCAAGCACCGCCCCCAAGGCGGCCGGCGCCCGCAAGAAGCTCTCTTATAAGGAGCAGCGCGAACTGGAGACCCTCCCGGCACAGATAGCGGCTCTCGAAGGCGAGCAGAAGCGCATCACCGAGATGCTCGAGCTGAACGGCGGTGCCCTCTACGCCAGCGACGCCTCGCGCGCCACCGAGCTGGCCGAGCGCCACGCGAAGATCGACGACGAGCTGCTCGCCGCGCTGGAGCGCCAGGAAGAACTGGGCGTCACGCGCTGACCCCGAGCCTGGCGCCGGGGCCGACGACGCCAAAGCGCAACGCCAGCGCCGGTCGTCCGCCCGTCCGACGCGTGGCGCGCACCGACTAGGCTATACATGCGGCTTACCCTTTCAAGCATCCCACGCCCCGGAAAAGCCGCATGCCTTCTCCCTTCCAGCCGTTTTTTCGCCGGTCCGCCGCGGTCCTTGCGCTCCTGATCCTCGGCGCCTGCGCGCAACTGCCGCAGAACGTCGAGCGACCGGTCTCCACCGCCATCGCCGCGCCGGCCACCGGCACCGCGCTGGCCGACCTGGTGCAGCAGCGGCGCCAGGCCGACAAGGCGCGCTACGAATCCGGCTTCTTGCTGCTGGGCGGGCCGCAGGCCGCGTACGGCAGCCGGCTTGCGCTGATCGAAGGCGCGCAAAAAACGCTGGACCTGCAGTACTACGCCATCCACGCCGACGCCAGCACCGGGCGCCTGGTGCGCGGCCTGCGCACGGCCGCCGAGCGCGGCGTGCGGGTGCGCGTGCTGCTGGACGACTTCCACACCACCGGGCGCGACGCGCTGGTGCTCGGACTGGCCTTCATTCCCAACATCGAGATGCGGCTGTTCAACCCGCTGGCCGGCTCGCGCGACTCCACCTTCAGCCGGCTGTTCAACTCGATCGACGACGCCTCGCGCATCCAGCAGCGCATGCACAACAAGCTGTTCTTGGCGGACAACGTGCTCGCCGTGGCGGGCGGTCGCAACCTGGGCGACGCCTACTTCGGCAACGCGGCCACCGGCAACTTCGTCGATGTCGACGTGCTGGCGGCCGGCCCCATCGTGCAGGACCTGTCGCGCAGCTTCGACAGCTACTGGAACAACGAGCGCGCCTACCCGGTGCAGTCGCTGGTCACGCGCGAAGAGATGCAGGCGCTGCGCGACCGTTCGAAGAAAGCCGACCAGGAACTGGTCGCGCAGGCCAGCCGCGACACCGACGACAAACCAAGCGAAGACGCCCCTCCCACCGCCGAGCAGCGCGCCCGCGTCTGGGACGAGAAGGCGCTCGACCTGCGCACCGCCACCTTCGTCTGGGCGCCGGCCGTGATGCTGGCCGACAAGCCCGGCAAGATCGCCGCCGACTCCGGCCCCGACACCGACAAGGCGCCCGGCCTGGTGGTCAGCCAGTCCGACGACAAGGCCAGCACCTCGCCCCGCGTGGCATCGCTCGAAGCCGCCTCCGGCCTGGCCGCCAACGGCGACACCGTGGTCGAGGGCCTGCTGCAGCTGATCGGCCAGGCGCGCAGCGATCTGCTCATCATTTCGCCCTACTTCGTGCCCGGCAAGGACATGCTCCAGGCCTTTTCGGCCGCCCGCGCGCGCGGCGTGCGCATCCGCGTGCTGACCAATTCGCTGGCGTCGAACGACGCCCCGGTGGCGCACGTGGGCTATGCGCGCCACCGCGAGGCGCTGCTGAAGATGGGCATCGAGCTGTACGAACTGCGCAGCGAGCAGACCAGCTTCGGCAGCGTGTTCGGCTCCACGGGCAGCGGCGGCAGCGGCAGCGGTGGCGGGTCGGCCGCCCGCGCTGGCGGCACGGGCAGCGGCAGCCTCACCGGCGCATCGCGCGCCATGCTGCACTCCAAGGTGCTGGTGATGGACGGCCGGCTGCTGGTGGTCGGCTCCATGAACCTCGACCTGCGCTCACAGCTGCAGAACACCGAAATTGCGCTGCTGATCCGCAGCGCGGAGCTGTCGCGCGCGGCGTCGGCGCAGATCGAGCGCGGCATGACCGAGCGCTCGTGGCATGTGGAGCTGGTCGATGGCGCGCTGGTGTGGCGCGCCCCCAAAGACAGCCAGTTGCCCGACGCCACCACCGAGCCCGACACCAGCGCCACGCTGCGGCTGATGCTCAAGCTGTTCGGGCCGCTGGCGCCGGACGAACTGCTCTGAAAAAGCTCAGTGCTTGTGCGCTGCGCCGGCCGCATCGGCGCCTTCGGGCGCGCCGACCGGCAGCGTGACGTCCAGCGCGGTCTTCACGCCCTTGGCGTCCTCGAACTTCAGCGTCATCGGCACCGTGGCGCCCTTGGCCAGCGCGCCCTTCAGGTCCGTCATCATCACGTGGTAACCGCCGGGCTTGAGCTCGACGGTCTGGCCCGCCGGCAGCTCGAGCCCGCCGGGGAGTTCGCGCATCTTCATGACGTCGCCTTCCATCTTCATCTCGTGCACTTCGGCGTTGCCGGCGGCCGGGGTCGAGATGCTGACCAGCTTGGTGCCGGTGGGCGCGGTCAGCTTCATGAAGGCGCCGGTGCCGCTCTGGCCCGGCACCGACTGGCGCACCCAGGCGTCGCGCACGTCGACCGTGGCCACACCCTGCGCCACCACGTTCAGTTTGGCGGCCGGGCTCTTCAGGCCGGCGGTCGAATTGCCTGAGGCGGGCACCTCGGCCCAGTCGGCGGCGCCGGTGTCGCAGGTCTGCAGCACCTTGAACCACAGCGTGCCCGGCGTCGCGGGCACCTTGCCGCGCAGCACGAACTCGGCGCGCTCGCTACCGGGCAGCGCGTTGCCGGGCGTCTCGGCGGTCCAGCGCACCTCGCCGTCGCCGCTCTTGCTGACGTCGAGCTTCCACCCCTTGCGCGCCTGCGCGTCGCTCAGCACGAAGCCCTTGGGCAGCCGCACCGCCAGCCCGGTGGTGGCCTTGGCGCCCTCGCAGGCGTGGCCGACGCGGAAGGCGGCGTTGTAGTCGCTGCCCACGGTGACGCCGCCCGGCGGCAGCGTGACGTGCGCAAAGGTGGCGCTCACGCCCGTCAGCATGGCGCATGCGGCCATTGTCTTGAGCGCATTCATCGAGTTGTTCGTCATGTCGTTGTGTCCTTGCAGATGGGGTGTGGGAGTCAAAGGTCGAACTTGAGTTCGGCCACGTAGGTGCGTTGCGGGTACGGGTGGAAGGCCCAGTACTTGTTGTTGTTCAGGTTGTCGATGCCGAAGGACGCGCTCCATTGCCGGTCGATCCGGTAGCGGATGCGCGCGTCGACCACGAAGAACTTCGAAAAGCCCATGTAGGTGGCGCCGTTGGGGTCGCTGTTGTCGAGCGTGCCGTACTGCTTGCCGCTGTAGCGCGCGCCGACGGTGTAGCTCCACCTGGCGTCGGGCCTGTAGGTGGCCAGCAGCGTGGCGCGCACCCTGGGCACACGCGGCTGGTCGTGGCCCACGCTGGCCGCGAAGCCGCTGTTGGCGGTGATCTTCGAGCGGGTCAGCGTGAGGCTGCCGCTCAGGTCGAAGCCCTGCACGCCCACGTCGACCGCGTTCAGCGCCACCTCGAGCCCGCGCGTGCGAATGGCGTCGACGTTCTGCACCGTGTTCACCAGATTGCTCAAGGCCTGGCTGTACAGCGCGTCCTTGGTGTTCTCGAAGAACAAGGTGGTGCGCAGCACGCCGTCGAGCCCCCAGCCCTTCAGGTCGCGCTCGGCGCTGAGCTCGGTGGTCCAGGAGCGCTCGGGGCGCAGGTTGGGGTCGGTCGCGACGATCTGGTTGCCGTTGATCGAGCCCTGGTACAGCTCGCTCACGGTCGGCATGCGCACCGCGCGGCCGGTCGAGGCCTTCAGCAGCCAGTCGGACGTGGCCTGCCAGGCGATGGCGGCCTTGGGCGAGTCGTAGCTGTTCTTGCGCGGCGTGAAGCCGAGCAGCGTGCTGGCGTTGCCGAGCTGCCCGCCGTAGGCCTCCCAGCGCTCGTGGCGCAGGCCGAGCGTGGTCTTCCAGTCTTTCGCGAAACGCCAGGTGTCCTGCACATAGAGCGACTGCAGCCGGGTGTTACCGTTGAAAGCCGAGAACGGCGAAACGGGCGAGCCGGCAAGCCAGTCGAGCGTGTTGCCGACATTGGTGCGCAGGTGCGCGGTGTCCTGCTGAAAGCCGAAGTCGACCACGTGCGCGCCCACGCCTTCGGCCGAGCCGGTGGGCCGCCAGGTGCCGGCCGCCTTGAAGGTGTTCCAGCCGGAGCCGCCCATGTCGGTGGTGCGCCCGGGCCCGCCGTTGAAGGCACCGGGCAGCGGCGTGGTCGGCGTGCGCGAGGTGTCGCTCGCGTAGTCGAACAGGCTGGCCGCCACCTCCCAGTCGAACACGCCGCCGGTGTGGCTCTTCACCGAAAGGCCGTGCATGTAGTGCGTGAGCGCGGTCTCGGTGGGCGCGAGGGCGGCGCTGGGCGAATCGAGGTTGTAGGTGCGCCCGGCAATGTTCACCCGCCCGCCGTACACAGGCCGGCCGAAGGCATCGCGCAGGTAGGTGTCCACGCCGCCGTGCGTGGTGTTGTTCCAGGCGCCCAGCGTGTAGGTGGCGCGCACGGTGGGCGAAAAGTCGTACGCCACCTTGAGCTTGGCCTGCTCCTGCGTGGTGTCGTAGATGGTGGAGCCGCCCACCAGCCACCAGGGCTGGTTCGACGGGTTCAGCCCCGGCACCGCGCCGGTCACCGGGGTGCCCGCGTTGCCGAGCGTGCCGGCGCTCAGCAGCCGGTTGCCGAACACCAGCGCCTGCCCCTTGCTGTGGGTGCGCGAGGCGCTGAGCCACCACGACCAGTCGCCGCTGCGGCTGCCCAGCGACAGGTCGAGCTGCTGGCCGGCCGGCGAGGAATGGCTGTTGTACAGGTCGAAGTTCGACACGAAACCGCTGAGCTTGATGTGCGCCTCCAACTGCGTGGGCATGCGCGTGACGTAGTCGACCACCGCGCCCACCGAGTTGCCGGGGTACGCGGCCGAAAACGGCCCGTACAGCACGTCGACCCGTTCGATTTCTTCGGGCGACACCATGCCCCAGCGCGGCGCGTAGGTGGCGCCGTTGCCCAGCGGGTTCGACAGCATGATGCCGTCGGCAAACACCATCGAGCGCGCGCTGTTGCCCGTGCCCGAGGCGCGCGTGGCCAGCACCGCGTGGTTGAAGTCGCCGATGTAGCGCTTGCGCACCACCAGGCTGGGCAGGTACTTGAGCGCGTCTTCGCTGTCGGTGGCGTTGACGGTTTCCACGATCTGCTCGTGCGTCACGCCTTCGATGGTGGTCGGGATCTGCGCGGGCAGCGAGGTCGGGCGGCCGCCGCTCACGGTGACGGTGCCAAGGGCGCGGCCGGTGGCCTCAGGGGCGTCGGCGGTGCTCGCCAACTGCGCCAGCGCGGGCGCGCCGAACGGAAAGGCCATGGCGATCGCCAAGGCGCGGGAATGCTTTTTCACAGGGAATCTTCTCCACGAAACTTCGAGCCAGAAAAGCGGCACACGCACGGGGTTCGTGCGCAGGCCGCTGTGGTTTTGAGAGCGTCAGGAGAAAGCGGGAGGCCCGCGCGCCGGCAGCGGCGCGGCGGTGGCCGCGGCCAGGCGCGCGGCGGGAATCGACTGGACCACGCGGCCCAGCGGCAAGGGAAGATCGAAAGCGGGCACCGCCATGGCCGGCGGCGGGGCGCCGGTCAGCACGCACAGCGGGCAGTCCATGTGGGAGGCGCCCAGTTCCTGCGCGCCGTCCTCGGTGTGGACCACCACCTTGATGGAGCCGACGCTGGAGCACACCAGTTCCATCGCCTGCGGATGCACCAGCGGCGAGGCCACCGCCACGCCCAGCGACAGCACGAACCACAGCAGCACCCAGCGGCCGATGAGGCCGACAAGGCGATGGGTGTGGCGCAGCGCGTGCATGGCGGGCGCGATTATCTGCGCACTTTGCCCTTGGCGGCAGGGGCGGCAGCCTTGGATGTGGTCTTCGCGGGTGCCTTGGCGCTCGCTTTGCCGCCCTTGGCCGCGGGTACCGCCTTGCCTTGCTTGCCCTTGGCCGCGGCCGCCGGTGCGCCCTTCTGGCCGCGCTGGCCCTTCACGGCCTTGCCGCCGCGCACGGCGGCCCTGGGCGACGGCGACGGCGCACCCAGCGCCGCCATGGGCGCCACCGTCTGCGCCTGCGCGTCGACCAGCACCGGCGTCACGCTGAAGCCGCGCGCGGCCATCAGCGTCGGCAGCCCCTGCGGCCCGATCATGTGCAACGCGCCCACCGCCGCGAACACGCCCTTGCCGCCGGCGTGCAGGCGCTCGATGCCGTCGGCCAGGTTCGGGTTGCGGTCGTCCAGCAGGCGCTTCATGAGCCGCTGCTCGGCCGGGGTATTGAGGCAATCGCACCAGTCGGCGTAGCGGCTCAGCTTGGCGGCGTCGCTGCGCGCCCACACATCGGCCAGCTCCTTCAGCTGGCCGCGCAGCTTGCCCGACTCCAGCTCGTCGAGCGCGGCGTCGATCTGCTCGCCCTCCTCGGCCTCTGACTCGCCGGTGAGCACCTTCAGCTGGGCCTCCGCGCTTTCGAGCGCAACGATCGGCTTGTTGCTGTTGCGGGCGGACACCGCCAGGGTTTCGTCCACCCCGAACTCGGGGTACAGCCCGTCGCCGCGGGCCACCAGGCCGGCCAGCGCCGTGACCTGCAGGATGGGCGGCAACGCCGACAGCGCGCCGGGCGGCACGCAGGCCTCGCTGTTCTGGCGCGCCAACCGGCGGGCGCGCTCGCCGTTGAGCACGCGGGCCGACGCCTCGGGGTCGGCCGGGCGGGCCATGGCGCGCACGGTGGCGTCGTCGCGCGAGTCGATCTCCAGCGCCAGGGTGTCGCTCTGGGCCAGCGCCTTCTGGATGGTCGGGCCGGGCCGCACCCAGTCGCCCCGGCCCACGTGGATGGTGCCGTAGAGCCACGAGGTGCGCCCGTCGCGCTCGATGCGCCAGAGCATGCCGCGGTCGACGCCGTTGCGCGGCGCGGTGCCGGGCTTTTCCAGGCTCGCGATGGCCGAAGGCGGGCAGGCGGCATGGGCGGCGGTGAATGTAAAGACGCAGCACGCGCCCGCCAGAAGCTGGCGCGGCATGCGCTGCACGAGGCGCAGGGGCGCCGAAAAATCGATGTCGCGCATCTTCGCGACGAGGATCCGGAGTATCCGCAAGGCTTGCTCCACGATGAAAGAAAGTCCGGCATTCTCACAGCACCGCTGCCCATAATCCGAAACCATGCAGAGCATCTTTCACCTTGCCTTTCACGTTCGTGACCTCGACGGTGCCCGCCGTTTCTACGGCGATGTCCTCGGTTGCGCCGAAGGCCGCAGCACCGACACCTGGGTCGATTTCGACTTTTTCGGCCACCAGATTTCTCTTCATCTGGGCGAACCCTTCGCCACCACCCGCACCGGCCGCGTGGGCGACGCAATGGTGCCCATGCCGCACTTCGGCCTGGCGCTCGCCCTGCCAGACTGGCAGGCCCTGGCCGCGCGCCTGGAGGCCGCGGGCACCGAGTTCGTGCTGAAGCCGCAGGTGCGCTTCGAAGGCCAGCCCGGCGAGCAATGGACGATGTTCTTCTGCGACCCGTTCGGCAATCCGATCGAGGTCAAGGGTTTCCGTTCCCTCGACACGCTTTACGACAAGTGAGCCTGCGCCACCCCGCCTCCTGCAGACCCGCCACGGGCGCGGTGGGGGCGGGGCGCCTGCTGCGCCTGGGGCTGTCGGCACTGGCGCCGCTGGTGCCGCTCGTGCCCCTGGTGCCGCTGCTCGGCGCCACCGCCGCGCAGGCCCAGCAGGACTGCGAGCTCAACGGCCGCGACGTGAACCCCGCCAACGGCGCCGCCACGGCCGGCAAGACCGGCCTGCTGCGCTGCAAGGACCGCGCAAGCGGCGAGTTGCAGCGCGAGGCGCAGGTGCAGAACGGCGTGCCCATGGGCCTGGTGCGCATCTACGAGCAGGGCAAGCTGGCCAAGGAGCACAGCGTCAACGCCAAGGGCAACATCCAGGGCCGCGCGCGCGAGTTCTCGCCCATCGGCAAGGTACTGCGCGAGGCCACCTACGACGACGGCCGGGAGCGCGGCCTGGTGCGCAGCTTCTACCCCGACGGCAAGCTGCGCCGCGCCATCTTCTATCCCGACACGGGCGGTGGCAGCGAGCGGGCGTCGGTCGAGTTCACCGAGCGCGGGCAGCTGTCGGCGCTGCGCTGTGCCGACGCGCCCACGCTGGCGCCGGTGGTGGACGACGCCAAGCTCTGCGGCTTTGCGGGCGTCGGCCCGTCGCAGGTGGAGCTGTTCGACGCCGGCGGCAATCTGCGCTCGCGGGTTTCCTATGTGTCGGGCAAGCGCGTGCGCTCGCAGAGCTTCTACGACAACGGCAAGACCGCGGTGCTCGACGAAACCGTGGGCAACCAGCGCACCGAGCAGAACTATTCGTCAGAGGGTGTGAAGCGCCGCGAAACGGTGTACCTGCTGGCCGACCGCGCCAGCGTGCGCGTGCGCGAGCAGGCCTTCTCGGAAAAAGGCACGCTGTTGCGCGACCAGCGCTGGCGCAGTACGGGCGAGCCCATCGGGGACGACAGCTACTTTCCGAACGGCCAGCCGAGCAGCAAGTCGGTCTACAGCGGCAACGGCGACACACGCACAGTGGAGGTCACCGAGTTCTACGACAGCGGCGAGCGCGCCGCGCAGGGCCGCTATCAGGTGCTGAGCCGCGGCCGGCAGATTCCGCTGGGCACGCACCAGCGCTTCAGCGAAAAGGGCACGCTGCTGGCCGAGTCCAGCTTCGACGCCAAGGGCCGCGTCACGCGCGAGCGCGCATGGGACGACAGCGGCGAGCTGCAGAGCGACGACGAAGTCTTCGAGGACGGCTCGCGCAAGGCGTTTTCCCGCTAGAGAAAACGCCCCTTGCCAGGGTCAGTCCAGCTTGATGCCGGCCTGCTTGATGATCGGGCCCCAGCGCATCGATTCCGCGCGCGACAGCGCCGCGAACTGCGCCGGCGTGCCGGGCATGGCTTCCATGCCGAAGTCCTCGAAGCGCTTCTGCACCGTGGGGGTGCCAAAGGCCTTGTTCAGGTCGCCGTTGAGCTTGTTCACCACCGCGGCAGGCAGGCCGGCCGGGCCCAGGATGCCCTGGAACGCGAACACCTCGGTGTTGGGCACGCCCACTTCGGCCAGCGTGGGCACATTGGGCAGCAGCTTGCTGCGCGCGCCCGAGCCGATGGCCAGCACCCGCACCTTGTTGGCCTGCATGATCGACAGGCCGGAGGCCAGGTCCAGGAACATGCAGGGCACCTGCCCGCCCATCACGTCGGCCATGGCCGGCGCCGCGCCGCGGTACGGAATGTGGGTGATGAAGGTGCCGGTGCGCACCTTGAACATTTCCATGGCCAGGTGGTGCGGCGAGCCGTTGCCGGGCGACGCGTAATTCACCTTGCCGGGGTTGGCCTTCACGTAGGCCAAAAACTCCTTGAAGGTCTTGGCCGGAAAGTCGGGGTGCACCACCAGCGCCAAGGGGAACTTGCCGATGGCGCCGATGTAGGTGAAGTCTTTCTCGGGGCTGAACGGCAGCTTGCTGAACAGGTGCTCGTTGAAGGCCAGCACGGCGTTGTCGGCCGACAGAATGGTGTAGCCGTCGGGCTTGGCCTTGGCGACGATGTCCGCGCCGATGTTGGTGGAGGCGCCAGGGCGGTTGTCCACCACGATCTGCTGACCCAGCGTCTGGCGCATCGATTCGGCCAGCACGCGCGCGATCACGTCGGTGCCGCCGCCAGCCGGGTAAGGCACGACCCACTTGATGAGTTGCGCGGGATAGTCCTGCGCATGGGCGAAGGGCGAGGCGGCCACGGCGGCGCCGGAGGCGAGCGTGGCGAGAAGGGTGCGGCGATCCATGGATCAGTCTCCAGTTGCTTGTTGATTGAGAAGCTTGTTTTACACAGCGGACAGCGATGGTACGGGCAGCGCGTGCAGCGCGTCGGCCAGCGCGGCGCGGCAGCGCGCCTCGTCGCCGACCTGCTCGAACAGCAGCAGCGCCAGCCGCGCGAGAAACAGCGATTCGCGCTCGGTGCCCGCCTCGGTGATGGCGCGCGCGCACTCGGCATAGAGGCGGTCGCGGGCGTCGGGGTGCAGGGGTGTGGGGGTCGTCATGCGGGTGTCTCCAGGGCGGCGGCGGCGCGGGCCAGCGCCGGTTGCAAGGCGCCCGCCGGCAAACGGTGCCAGCGCGCGGCCACATGGCCGTCGGGGCGCAGCAGGTACACCGCGCCGTTTTGGGCGCCGAGTGCTTCGAGCACGGCGGGCGATGCATGCGCGTCGGCGGCTTCGGTATCAGAGGTCGCGATGCTGCGCACCGCGAACGGCAGCGCGCCCTGCTGCGCCAGCGCGATGTCGGCGGCCGGCAGCGTGGCCGGGTCGGTCTGCAGCACCAGCAGCGTGAAGGCGGGTGCGATCCAGTCGGTGAGGTGGCCTTGCGCCAGCGGCTGCTCGGGCATCACCTCGCCGGGCAACGGGCCGGCCGGGAGGATGTCGCCTTCGCTCGACAGCGGCGAATCGGCATAGCGCACGGCCTGCGTCTGGCGCGGGTTGATGAGCTGCGCAATGCCGCGGTGCTTTTCCGACAGCGACAGCGCCGCCTCGCGCAGCAGGTCGAAGCCGCGCGACGGCGGCGACATGAACTCGGTGCTGCGCATCGCGTTCTCGGCGTTCACATGGAAGGCCGCAATGCGCTCCTGCGAGTACGCATCGAGCAGTGCCGCGCCGGACACGCCGCGCGCCACCAGCGCCAGCTTCCAGGCCAGGTTGTCCGCGTCGTCGAAGCCCGAGTTGAGCCCGCGCACGCCGAAGATCGGCATCGCATGCGCCGCGTTGCCCGCGAACACGATGCGCCCGTGCCGGTAGTCCTGCAGCGTCATCGCGCCCGCGCGGTACACCGAGGTCCACACCGTCTTCCATGGCAGATGGCCTTCGCCGATGGCGTCCAGGTGGCGCTGCACGAACTCGGCCACGGCGGGCGGCTGCAGCGCCTCTTCGGTGCTCTGGCCGGGGCGCAGCTGGTAGTCGATGCGCCAGATGTCGTCGGGCTGGCGGTGCATGAGCACGGTCGAGCCGGGGTTCCAGGGCGGGTCGAACCAGGCGCGGCGCTCGGTCGGGTGGCCGCTGTGCAGCTCGATGTCGATGATCACGTAGCGGCCTTCGTAGCCCGTGCCTTCCAGCGCGAGCCCCAGCGCCTTGCGCACGATGCTCTGGCCGCCGTCGCAGGCCGCGAGCCACTGGCCGTGCAGCCGGTAGGCGCCCTGGGCGTTGCGCACGTCGAGCGTCACGCCGTCGTCGTCCTGCGCGAGCGCGGTGAGCTCGGTGCCCCAGCGGATGTCGATCAGGCCCGGCGTGGCCTCGTTGCGGCGGAAGATTTCTTCCAGCAGGTAGTGCTCGGCGTAGTACTGCTCGAGGTTGATCATGGGCGGCAGCTTTTGCTGCGCGTCGGTCGGCATCTCGAAGCGGAACACCTCGGCCGTCTGGTAGTAGCTGCGGCCCACGCTCCAGGGCAGGCCCTTGGCCATGAAGTTCTTCAGCACGCCCAGGCGCTCCATGATCTCCAGGCTGCGCCGCGAGATGCAGGCCGCGCGGCTGCCGGCGCACACCGTGTCGTCGGCCTCCAGGATGACGCAGCGCACGCCGTGGTTGGCAAGCCCCAGCGCCAGCGCCATGCCGACCGGCCCGCCGCCCGCGATCACCACCGGGTGGCGGCCGGGCTCCGTGCCCATGCCCACGCCCATACCTCCGCCCTGCTCCAGCGGCGGCGTCCAGGGCTTGTAGCGCGTGTAGTGAAAGGCGCCCACGGAGGGCGGCAACTCGGTGGCACTGGCCGGCGGCGGCACGGGGCCGCTGGCGGCATCGCCGGGGGCGGCGGCGGAAGGGTTCGTCATCGACGGGATTGTCCCGATGCGCGGGCCGCCGCAATGTCATAACTTCGTACGAGGTACTTACCCTTGGCTTCTTTCCTTTCCCTCTTTTGTTGGCTCGCATGAGACGCTGGCGCATCCATCCCACCGACACCGCGCTGGCCGCCGCCGTGGTCGGCGACGTGCTGTCGGGCGTGGGCACCGCGCACCTGGCCACCAGCTACCTGAAGGCGATGCAGCGCCTGATGCCGGTGACCTTCTGCACCGTGTTCGCGGTGAGCGCGGCGGGGCGCATCGAGGCGGTGTCGGCCGCGAGCAGCTACGGCAGCACGGCGGAGCGCACGTCGGAGCGCTATGTGGCGCAGCGCTTCGACCTGCTCGACCCCAACATGGCCTGGCTCGCGGCGCGCAAGCTGCCCAGCCGCTCACAGCTGTGGCTGGGCCACCAGCGCGCCGAAGAAGTGGCCGACCTCGCCTACCGCGCGGCCTGCTATGGAGACGTGGGCATCCGCGAACGCGCGTCGGTGTTGTTGCTGCTGCCGACGGGGCAGCGCGTGGCGGTGAGCTTCTACCGGAGCCTGGCGCAGCCGGAGTTCGGCACGGAGGATTTCGCGTGCATCGAGGCCCATGCCACGCTGCTGGCCGATGCCACCGCGGCGCACGGGCGAAGCGCGGTGGCGGTGCGTGAAGCCGTCGAGCCGGCGCTGGCTTCGCGGCTGATGACGCTGAGCCTGCGCGAGCGCGAGGTCATCGGTCACCTGATGGCGGGCAAGACCGCCAAACAGGCAGCGCGCGAGCTCGGCGTCGAGCTGACCACCGTGCGCACCCATCAGTACCGAGCCTTCCGCAGGCTCGGCATCCGTTCGCAGAAAGAGTTGCTGCTGCGCGCGCCGGCCGACGCTTAGTTCGCGCGCTGGCGCTCGGTGCGCCTGCTTACTTGGCGGCGTCCAGGCGCTTTTGCATGCGCGCCGAGCGCTCCGCCGACGGCGGGTGCGAACTCATGATCGAGCTGCCGCTTGCGCCGCCGCTGAGCTTGGCCAGCTTGTCGAACGCGCTCACCAGCCCCTTGCGCTCGAGCTTGCGCTCGGTGAGCAGGTCGAACGAATAGTTGTCGGCCGCGCTTTCGTTCGCTTGCGAGAACTGCGCCTTGACGAACTTCTCGCCCAGGTCGCCGGCCTGCGACTGCGACAGCTGGGCCGCCACACCACCGGCGGCGCCGGCCAGTCCGCGCACCGCCGAGGCGGCATAGGCGGTCTGCATGCGCGACTTGGAATGGCCCAGCGCCACGTGGCCGATCTCGTGGCCGATCACGCCGCGCAGCTCGTCGTCGTTCATCAGGTCCATCAGGCCGCTGTAGACGCGAATGCAACCGTTGGCCATGGCCCAGGCATTCACGTCCTTGGTCATGTAGACCTTGTAGTTGGCCGTTTTGCCGTTCACGGAGGTGGGCATCTGCTTGACGACCTGGGCCAGGCGCGTGGCGTAGCTGCTGCCGGCCGGCGCAATCGGGTTCTTCTGGTCCATGGCGGCACACGACTGGTCGGACATGGTGCTGACCTCCGCGTCGCTGAGCGACATGGCCTTGAAGGCCGAACCGCCGGCTTGCGTGAGCGCGCCGGTGTCGGCGTTCTTCATGGTTTCGCAGCCCACAAGGGCGAAGGCCGCCACGGCGGCGGCAATAGGCAAATAGCGCATAGGAAACTCCCGTTTTTTCTTGGTATGAATGGCGGCCGCGGAGCGCAGCCGCCGGACGCGCCGCCCGACGCGCCATAGACGCGTCAGGGCAGCGGCCGGATCATAGCGATGACAAAACGGGGCGCCCGCAACGCCCCTCAATCCCTGGAGGCTTCCTCGGACTGTGGCTTCACCAACGACACCTCAGCCTCCTTCACCCGCCCGCTCGTCGACACGATCTCCTGATCGATCGCGCCGAACAGCGAGCGCCCATCGACCCCCTTCATCTCGATGCGAATCGTGTCCCCGAACTTCATGAACTCGGTGACGGGCTGGCCGGTCTGGATGGTTTCGATGCAGCGCTTCTCTGCAATGCACGAGTAGCCCTTGGGCCAGTCCATCTGGCCGTTCTTCTCCACGCCCTTGTTGCTCACGGTGCCGCTGCCCACGATGCTGCCGGCGCGCACGTTGCGCGTCTTGGCGATGTGGGCGATGAGCTGGCCGAAGTGAAAGGTCATCTCCGGGCCCGCGTCGCACATGCCGACCTTGCGGCCGTTCCAGCTGCTGTGCAGCGCCAGGTGCACACGGCCCTTCTGCCAGGCCTCGCCCAGTTCGTCGAGCGTCACGGCCACGGGGCTGAAGGCGGTGGCGGGCTTGCTCTGGAAGAAGCCGAAGCCCTTGGCCAGCTCGGCCGGAATCAGGTTGCGCAGGCTCACGTCGTTGGCCAGCATCACCAGGCGGATGCCCTCCAGCGCCTGCTCGGGCGAGGCGCCCATGCGCACGTCGCCGGTGACCACCGCGATCTCGGCCTCGAAGTCGATGCCCATCGCTTCGCTCGGGACCACGACGTCGTCGGTGGGGCCCAGAAAGTCGTCGCTGCCGCCCTGGTACATCAGCGGGTCTTGGTAGAAGCTCTCGGGCACCTCTGCGTTGCGGGCCTTGCGCACCAGCTCCACATGGTTCAGGTAGGCCGAGCCGTCGGCCCACTGGCAGGCGCGCGGCAGCGGGGCCATGCACATCGCGGGGTCGAAGGGGAAGGCGTGGCGCGTGCGGCCGTTGTTGAGGGCGTCGTACAGGTCCTGCAGCTGCGGGCTCATGAAGCCCCAGTCGTCCAGCACCTGCTGCAGCCGGCTGGCGATGCCGGTGGCGTAGTGGGCGAGCGTGAGGTCGCGCGAGACAACGACGAGCTGGCCGTCGCGCGAGCCGTCCTTCAGGGTGGCGAGTTTCATGATGCGGTGCGTGCGGGTGGCGTGTGGGGGGGTGGTGCGGGAAGACACGGCGTGGACCCGAGGCCGCGCGCCGCTCCCACTTAAACTGGTCGAACGGGCGGCAGTGTACCGAGGTGGTCTTGGTGAACCTCCGCACCGGCGCCCCACTCCACACACCGATGCCGACGCCCGTCGCCCCCCCTTTGCTGCACCCCGGCCTGCCGGGGCGCCCCTCGTGGCGGGCGCTGATCGGCTTGACCTTGCTGGTGGTGCTGGTCCACCTGCTGGTGCTGGGGCTGGCGCCGACGGCCATGGGGCCGGAGCCCTCGCCGCTGGCGAGCAAGTTCATCACGCGCACCATCGTGATCGCCCCTCCGGCGTCCGAAAAGGCCCCGGCGCCTGCCGCGGCCGCACTGGCCGAGGCCAGACCGGCCGCACCACCCAAGCCCCGGCGCCCGCGCGCGCCGACGCCACCCCGGCCCAAGCCGACACCAGCGCCCACCCCGGCCGCCGTCGCACCGGAGCCGGAGGCGTCCACCACGCCGCCCCCGGACGCGCCCGAAACAGTGGCGCAGGCCACAGCCGACACAGCAGCGCCGCAGCCCGAAGCCGCGGCCAGCGCGCCGGCGGGCGCATCCGCATCGTCTGCCGCCGGCGGCACCGGAAGCGGGGCCGCGGCGGGCGGGGGCGAAGCCTCGGGCACCATCGTCGGCACCGAGGCCCTGCGGATTCCAGGCTCCGTGACGCTCGATTTCGAGGCCACCGGCCAGATCGGCGCCTCACCTCAGCGGGGCGTGTTCGGCGAACTGGTGTGGCTGCAGGACGGGGCCCGCTACGACGGGCGGCTGACGCTGAAGGCGGTGTTCTTCACCCTGCTGAACTGGCACAGCACCGGGCGCATCGGCCCCTCCGGCCTGGAGCCCGAGCGCTATTCGGAAAGCCGCAAGTCCGAAGTGGCGTCGCATTTCGTGCGCGACCAGGCGCAGGTGGTGTTCAGCAACAACGCCCCGCCCGTGCCGCTGCTGCCGGGCGCGCAGGACCGCATGAGCGTGATGATGCAGCTGGGCGGCTTGCTTGCGGCCAGCCCGCAGCGATACCCGGCCGGCACGCGGATCTCGGTGCAGACGGTGGGCACGCGCGATGCCGACGTGTGGGTCTTCGTGGTCGGCGACGAGGAAAAAGTGAGCCTGCCGGCCGGCGAGTACGTCGCGCGCAAGCTCACCCGCACGCCACGCAAGGAATTCGACAGAAACCTCGAGCTGTGGCTCGCGCCGGCCTACGGCTACCTGCCGGTGCGCATCAAGCAGACGGAACCCAACGGGGACTTTGCTGACGCTCAATTGCGCAAACCGCTGCCCAGTGGGCCTGCCAATTGAGGAGAAAGTCACATCATCAGCGTCAAAGACAAAAAGTAATTCGTTTGTTTTACAAAAAGCCAGCCAGACTTGAAACTGGCGCGTTGATTGCTATCTAAGCTCAATGAACGCCATCGACATCCTCACAGGGCCCGCCATGAACATGCTTTATGACTCGGAGTCTTTCGTCGTCGTGCACGTGCAGCCCCATGAAGGCGACGAGCAGGCGACGCCCAACGTACCGGTGCTGGAACGCCACGGCTTCGAGATCGTGGACAAGCGCTCGGGCAAGGAGGTCTACCTCGACGGTTCGTGGGCCGAACTGTTCCAGCAGCAGATTGCCGCCTGGCAGCTCAACACCCCCACCCAGGAAGAAGTGGAAGACACGCTCGAAGGCTATGCCGAGCTGGCCCACACGCCGGTGCTGGTGCACTGAGCTTTCAGCCTTCCCGCCTGCAACGAGCGCCCCGACGGGCGCTTTTTTCATGCAGCGGCTGTGGCAGCCCGCCTGACGAAGCGGGACCACACGCACAGCGAAAAGCGCCAATGGACGGCACGCCGCAGCCAAGCCGGCGCATACGATCTTGCGATGCTGCTCCCACCCTGGCCCCTGCGGGCCTCCCGCTTTCTGCTCCCCGTGCTCGCCGCCACCGCGTTCGCGGGCTGTGCCATCTGGTCGCCCGGCGCCGATGCGCCCGATGCCCCCATCGCACGGCGCATCGCCGCGCTGCAGCCGGTCGACGCCCTGCTGCTCGGCGAACAGCACGACGCGCCCGAGCACCATGTAATCGAACGCGAAGCCGTCGAGGCGCTGATCGCGCGCGGCCAGCTCGCGGCGCTGGCACTCGAAATGGCCGAGGAAGGCCGCGGCACCGCCCACGTGGCGCCCACCGCCACCGAAGCCCAGGTGCGCACCGCCCTCGACTGGAGCGACAAGGCCTGGCTCTGGAGCGACTACGGCCCGGCTGTGATGGCCGCCGTGCGCGCCGGCGTGCCGGTGGTCGGCGCCAACCTGCCGCGCGCCCGCATGAAGGACGCCATGGCCGATGTTTCGCTCGACGCGCAACTCAACGGCGAGGCCTACACCGCACAGCAGGAGGCCGTGCGCGAAGGCCACTGCCGGATGCTGCCCGAGTCGCAGATCCTGCCGATGACCCGCATCCAGGTCGGGCGCGACCGCGCAATGGCGCAGGCCATCGTGAAGGCGCGCCGGCCCGGCCAGACGGTGCTGCTGATTGCCGGCGCGGGCCACGTGGTGCGCACGCTGGGCGTGCCCCAGCACCTGCCCGACGACATCAAGGTCGCGACGGTGCGCCTCATGGCCGCCCCCGTCACGACAGCAACGGTGACCGGCGACTACGACAAGACCTGGCACACGCCGCCGCTGCCCGAGAAAGACTACTGCGCGGAGTTCAAGCGCCAGTCCCCGCCCAGGCCTTCTCCGAAGACCTGAGCCGCAACAAAAAAGCCGCGATCCCAAAGGACCGCGGCTTGACTGAAGCCGAAGCGCCGTCGCTGGCGGCCTCGACAGATCAAGAAATCAGGCGTGCGCCTTGATCGAATCCGCCAGCGTGTTCACCAGCGTGTCGATGTGCGACTTCTCCACGATGTACGGCGGTGCAATCACCAGCACGTCGCCCGCGGCCCGCACCAGCGCGCCCTTGCGGAAGCAGTCCAGAAAGATGTCGTAGGCGCGCTTGCCCGGCAGGCCCGCGATGGGCGCGAGCTCCACCGCCGCCGCAAGGCCCAGGCTGCGAATGCCGATGACGTTGGGCAGGCCCTTGAACGCGCTGTGAAAGGCATCGCCCAGCACCGTTCCCATTTCGCCGGCGCGCGCGAACAGGTTCTCCTGCTTGAACAGGTCGAGCGTGGCCACGGCCGCGGCACAGGCCACCGGGTGGCCCGAGTAGGTGTAGCCGTGGAAGAACTCGACCACGTGCTCGGGCGCGTCGGTCTTCATCATGGCGTCGTAGAGCTTGTCGCGGCAGATCACGCCGCCCAGCGGAATCACGCCGTTGGTCACGCACTTGGCAAAGTTGAGCATGTCGGGCACCACGCCGTAGTAGTCCGACGCGAAGTTGGCGCCCATGCGCCCGAAGCCGGTGATGACCTCGTCGAAGATCAGCAGAATGCCGTGCTTGTCGCAGATCTCGCGCAGGCGCTTCAGGTAGCCCTTGGGCGGCAGGTACCAGCCGGCCGAACCGGCCACCGGCTCCACGATGATCGCGGCGATGTTGCTCGCGTCGTGCAGCGGCAGGATGCGCGTTTCCAGCTCGACCAGCGGGTCTTCGGCCCACACCGGCTCCTGGTTGTGGATGTAGGCATGGTTCACCGGGTCGTGAATGAAGCGCATGTGGTCCACGCGCGGCAGAAAGGCCGAGCCGAACACCTTGCGGTTGCCCGGAATGCCGCCCACCGACATGCCGCCGAAGCCCACGCCGTGGTAGCCCTTCTCGCGCCCGATGAACACGTTGCGGTGGCCTTCGCCGCGCGCGCGGTGGTAGGCCAGTGCCACCTTCATCGAGGTGTCGGCCGCCTCGGAGCCGGAGTTGCAGAACAGCACCTTGTTCAGGTCGCCCGGGGCCAGCGCGGCGATGCGCTCGGCCGCCTCGAAGGCGCGGTCGTTGCTCACCTGGAAGGCGGTGGCGTAGTCCAGCGTGTCCAGCTGCTTCTTGATGGCCTCGTTGATCGGCTTGCGGTTGTGGCCCGCGCCCACGCACCACAGCGAGGAGATGCCGTCGATCACCTTCTTGCCGTCGTGCGTGGTGAACTCCATGCCGTCGGCCGCCACGAAGACGCGCGGGTCTTTCTTGAAATGGCGGTTGGGGGTGAAGGGCAGCCACTGGCTGTCCATGTTGAAGTCTTGCTGGGCCATGTCTCGCTCCTGAGGGTATGGGGTCGACGAAAATCGCAATTCTGGCACCCCTGCCACAATGACGCCCCTCATGACGACCACCACCACGCCAACGCCCACCGCGCCCGCCTACATCCTGAACCTCTCGTGCCCCGACCGCACGGGCATCGTGCACGCCGTGTCGGGCTTCCTGCTCGAACGCGGCGCCAACATCGAGGAGGCCGCCCAGTACAACGACCACGGCACTGGCCTGTTCTTCATGCGGGTGCGGTTTGCCTGCGTGGAGCACGGCGAGGCCGCGTTGCGCGAGGCGCTCAAGACCTTCGCTGCCGGCTTCGGCATGAACCTGCAACTGCATGCCGCGGCGCAGCCGATGAAGACGGTCATTCTGGTGAGCAAGGAAGGCCACTGCCTGAACGACCTGCTGTTCCGCTGGAAGAGCGGCCTGCTGGCCATCGACGTGCGCGCCATCATCTCGAACCACCGCGACTTCTATCAGCTGGCGGCCAGCTACAACGTGCCGTTCCATCACATTCCCATGACGGCCGCCACCAAGGCGCAGGCCGAGGCCAAGGAGCTGGAAATCATCGAGGCCGAAGGCGCCGAGCTTGTGGTGCTGGCGCGCTACATGCAGATATTGAGCAACGACATGTGCCGCCACCTGGCCGGCCGCGCCATCAACATCCACCACTCGTTCCTGCCCAGCTTCAAGGGCGCCAAGCCCTACTACCAGGCGCACGACCGCGGCGTGAAGCTCATCGGCGCCACCGCCCACTACGTGACGGCCGACCTGGACGAAGGCCCGATCATCGAACAGGACGTGGCCCGCGCCGACCACACCGACACGGTGGAAGACCTCACCGCCCGCGGCCGCGACACCGAGAGCCAGGTGCTGGCCCGCGCGGTGAAATGGCACAGCGAACACCGCGTGCTGCAGAACGGCCACCGCACGGTCGTTTTCCGCTGAGCCGCTTTTTCATGCTGGCACGCAACGCTGCATGGGGCGCCGCTGCATCGGCCGCCGCTGTATTGGCCTCCACCGCCATGGCGCAAGCCGTGGCGCCACTGGCGCCCGACGCCCTCTTTGCCCGCGTCGCGCCCAGCGTGTGGGTGGTGCAGGCCAGCGATGCGCAAGGCAAGGTGCTCGCCACCGGCAACGCGGTCGCCACCGGCCCGGGCACCGCGGTCACGCGCTGCCAGGTTCTGGCCAAGGCCAGCGCCGTGACTCTGAAGCGCGACAACGTCAGCTACGGCGCCACGCTGGAGTTTCCGGACACCGAGCGCGGGCTGTGCCAGCTGCGCATCGCCAACCTTCAAACACCGGCCATCGGCATGGTGCCGTCCAGCGCCTTGCAGGTCGGCATGCCGCTCTACATCGTGGGGGCGCCGCGCGGCAGGGAACTGACGCTGGGCATCGGCATGCTGGCGGGCGTGCGCCGCAGCGCCACGGGCGAGCTCGAGGCCCTGCAGCTTGCGTCGGCACCCGAACCGGGCCTGGAAGGTGCCGGGCTGTTCGATGCACAAGGCCGACTGGCCGGGCTGGTGGGGCTGGTCGCCACGGCGCCTGCCGAACCGGCTGCCGCCAACCTTGCCGCGCCCGCGGCGTGGATTGCCGAACTGCCGGGGCGCGGCCGACAGGCAGTCGAGCGCATGGGTGCGACACCAGCGTCACCCACGCGGCCAAGACTCGTCGAATACCGCCTTCATGATCGGCTCACCAACACCTACCGCCAGGTGCTCTACCGTGCCGACCCGGACATGGACGGCCACCTCAGCTTCAACAACGGAGGGTGGGTCGAACAGCAAGGGGGCGAAGTGGTCAGCGTGACGAGCCCCATCGCCGGCGAGTTCGACACGGCCATGCCGCCCGGCGGCTGGGCCAAGCCCAACATCGATGGAAAGCGTGTGTGGAAGGCGAGCTACGGCTCGGCGCTCGGCGGCATGCGCATCAACATGGACCTCGACGCCACCGCGACACAGGGCACCACGATGTCGGTAGCGGGCAAGGAGTACGACATCGTGCGAATCCAGTACCGGGGCTTCACGCAGCGCTACCCGAATTCGGGCGCCGTGAGCAGCAACCAGTACGGCCCCTACGAGGCCACCGTGTGGTTCTCACCGGCGCTGGGCCGCGTCGTGCGCTTCGAGGTGGACACGCGCGGCGGCGTGCTGGCCAGCGGCTTCCATGTGCGCGAAACCCTCGAGCTGGTGAACATCCGCTGAGAGGGTTTCGCCGCGCCCGCCGTCAGTTGCGGTAGGGGTTGTTCGGGCGGCGGTCGTTGCGGTCTGGCACGCCGTCGCCGTCACGGTCCCAGCGCCCGGCGCGGTACTGCCAACGGCCGCCTTCCTGGCGCCATTCCGGCGCGCGGTAGGCATAGCCCGGACGTGCGCGCACCCAGGTGCCGCGGGTCCACACGTGGCGGCCACCACGCCATTCATAGTGCCCCGGTGCCCACGCATAGCCGCGGCGCGGCGGCGGCACGCGCTCGAAACGCGGCGGGGGCGGCGCCACCTGCACGGTGATCACGGGCTGCGCCTGCGCGGCGGTGGGAACGACCAGGGAGCCCACCGACAGAAGCGAAGCCGCGCCGATGGAAAGAGCCAATGCAATAGTTTTCATGAAGCAACCCTCATGTTGTTGGAGGAGCCTTCATGCTGCACAGCCCATGTGAACCGCCTGTAAGCGAGGCGCGAAGTCTTGTGTAAAGCTGTTTCGCGCCTATTCCAGCAATTCGCGCAGGTCCACGGCCGCGGCCATGGCCGCATGGCCGGCCTTGTTGGGGTGCAGGTGGTCGCCCGAATCGAACAACGGGTTCAGCGCCTGCGGGTCGGCGGGGTCGCGCAGCGCGGCATCGAAATCGACCACGCCGTCGATGTCCAGGCGCCCTCGAATCCAGCGGTTCACCTCCGCGCGCAGGGCCTCGTTGGCACCGGTCCAGTAGGGCGTGTTCTTGAACGGCGGCACCGTGCCCAGCAGCACCTTCACGCCCTTGGCGCGCGCCTGCTTGATGAGCTGCTGCAGCCCCTGGGTGATGCGCTCCGCGGTCGGCCAGTCGCGCGCCGTCAGTTCCGCGCCCGGCACGTGCGCGAACACCGTGCGGCCGATGTCGTTGGTGCCCAGCAGCACGATCGCGTGCGTCACGCTGCTCTGGCGCAAGGCGTCGAGCTCGAAGCGCGACAGCCCGCTGGGCCCCAGGCCGTCGGTCAGCAGGCGGTTGCCGCCGATGCCGGCATTGAGCACGGCCACGTCCTGCCCGGCGGGCTGCGTGTCGCGCAGGCGCGTGGCCAGCATGTCGGGGTAGGCGCCGAAGGTGCCCTCCGAGGTGCCCGCGGTGATGGAGTCGCCGAAGGCCACCACGGTGCGCACGGGCTTGGTGGTGAGCACGTCCAGCCCGGTCATCACCTGGTTGAGCACCATCGGCGTGGGGCTCTTCAGCTTGGGCGCCGCCACCGCGTTGCCGGCGGCCACCCAGGTGGTGCCCGACTCGGGCATCGACACCGTGGAAAACGGCGTGGCGCGATCGAAGAAGGCGCTCACCACCACCGTCTGCCCCGCCTTCACCGGCAGGTCGACACCGTCGCTCCACGCGTCAGCGCCCGGTGCAATGGTGAGGCTGCTGCTGCCACCGAAGCGCAGCATGCGCAGCGTGGTGGGCGAGAACGCGTCGGCGCCGGTACCGCGTGCCGCGCTGGCCGCGGCAATGCGCAGCGGCGTCTTGCCGAAGCGGTTGGAGAAGCGAATGCGAATGCGCTCGCCGTCCAGCGACAGCTCGACCTGCTGGCGCAGCGTCTGCCCGCGCAGGTCGTTGCCGGTGGGCAGCGAATAGCTGGCGCCGTTCGGGCTGGCGGCCATCTCGCGGAAGTCGAGCGGCGCCACGGCCCAGCTCGCCACCCAGTGCGCGTCGGCGGGTTGCTTGGGCGTGTTCGCGGGGGGGATGGCCTGGACGCCGAAAGCCAGCGCCGCCAGGCAGAAAGCGGCCAGCCAGTGCGCAAGGGCCACTTCGCGCACACCGGCAAGCCAACGTGAAACCGATTTCATGCGGGCAAAGCCGGCCAGTTTAGGGCGCTCCTTTGTCCTTTGCGTGACGAGGTCTAGCGCGCGGTTACCAAGTGTCCACGTAGGGCAAAGCCGGCTGCGGCGCGCGCGTGGCCGATTCCAGCCCCCGCACCAGCCATGTGCGCGTGTCGGCCGGGTCGATCACCGCGTCGATCTCCAGCGTCTGCGCCATGTGGATGGCCTCGCCGTTCGCGTACTGCTGGTCGACCAGTTGCTTGAACAGCGCGTCGCGCTCGGCGCCTTCCGGCACGGCCGCGAGTTCCTTGCGAAAACCCAGCCGCACGGCACCTTCGAGGCCCATCGCACCGAATTCGCCGGTGGGCCAGGCCACGGTGAACACGGGTGCGTCGAAGCCGCCCGCCGTCATGGCCTGCGCGCCCAGGCCGTAGCCCTTGCGCAGCACCACGGCGAAGAACGGCACGCGCAAATGCGAGGCCACCATGAACATGCGGCACACATGGCGCACCTGCGCCTGCGCCTCGATCTCCGGGCCCACCATGAAGCCGGGCGTGTCGCACAACGAAACAATTGGCAGGCCATGCGCATTGCACAGCTGCATGAATCGCGCGGACTTGTCGGCCGCCTCCACGTCGATGGCGCCGCCCAGGTGGTGCGGGTTGTTGGCCATCAGGCCGACCGGCCTGCCCTCGATGCGCGCCAGCGCGGTGACGATGCCCGCGCCGAAACCCGCGCGCAGCTCCAGCAGCGAGCCGGTGTCGGCCACGCCGCGCATGGCCGCGCGCACGTCGTACACGCGCAGCCGGTTCTCGGGCACCACGTGGCGCAGCGTGCGCGGGTCGGCGCATTGCCAGTCTCTGGTCGCGCCCTGAAAGTAGGACAGGTACTGCCTGGCCGCGGCCACGGCGGCGGCTTCGTCGTCCACCAGGATGTCGATCACGCCGTTGCGCGACTGCACGCTGCTGGGGCCGATCTGCTCGGGCGCGAAGCTGCCGAGGCCGCCGCCTTCGATCATGGCCGGCCCGCTCATGCCGATGTTGCTGCCCTTGGTCGCGATGATCACGTCGGCGCAGCCCAGCAGCGCGGCATTGCCCGCAAAGCAGCGCCCGTGCACGATGCCCACCACGGGAACCTTGCCCGACAGCGCCGCGAACTGGCTGAAGGTGTGGTTGTTCAGGCCCGCGACGATCGGCATGTCGGTGTCCCCCGGCCGCCCGCCGCCGCCTTCGGCGAACAGCACCACCGGCAGCTTGAGCTGGTGCGCCACCGCCAGCAGCCGGTCGGTCTTGTGGTGGTTGCGCATGCCCTGCGTGCCGGCCAGCACGGTGTAGTCGTAGGCCAGCACGGCGCAGCGCGACGCCTCGGGGCCGAACTGCCGCGCATTGACGCTGCCCAGCCCGGTGACCATGCCGTCGGCGGGCGTGTTGGCGATCAGGTCTTCCAGCGTGCGGCGGCGCGTTTGCGCGGCGATGGCGAGCGCGCCGTACTCGATGAAGTTGCCGGGGTCGCCGGCGGTGTCGCACAGGTCGGCGATGTTCTCGCGCGCCGTGCGCCCACCCTGCGCATGGCGCTTGTCGACGGCGGCCTTGCGGTTGATGTCGAGCGTGGGCGCGTGGCGCTCGATCACCTTGCGCAGGTCGGGGCGGATCGCGTCGAGGTCGTGCTCGGTGCGCGCCTCGACTTCGACGGCCTGAGCATCGACGGCTTCGAGCTGCACCAGCGACTGGCCTTCGACGAGGTAGTTGCCGGGGGCGGCCAGCAGCGCGACCACGCGGCCGGCCACGGGGGCGTGCAGCAGGTGCTCCATCTTCATGGCCTCGAGCACGCCGAGTTGCGCGCCGGCAGGCAGCACGTCGCCCACCGCCACCTCGAACTGCACCAGGCGCGCAGGCATCGGCGCCTTGACTGTCAGCGCGTTCGATTCGTCGTCGTCGACAACGGCAGCTTGCGCAGCGGGCGCAGCCACCGCTTTCTTGCCGTGCTTTTCAAGCAGCGCAGCAGCCGCCAGCAGGTCGCCCAAGTGCGCCTCCACGAAGCGCGTGTGCACCGCCTGCGTGGCGAACTCGGGCCGCGCCGCAATCGCGCGCAGCAAGGGCAAGTTGGTGGCGATGCCGTCGATGCGGCATTCGTCCAGCGCGCGCAGCGAGCGGCGCAGGGCGTCTTCGAAACGCGGCGACGGCGAATGCACGACGAGCTTGGCAAGCAGCGTGTCGTAGTGCGGCGAAGGCGCCAGGCCCGCATAGCCGTGCGTGTCGACCCGCACGCCGGGGCCGCTCGGCAGATCGAAACGCGCGAGCGTGCCGCCCGAAGGACGCGCGTTGCCTTGCGCGTCGAGCGTCTCGGCATTGACGCGCCACTGCACCGCAAAGCCGCGCTGCGGCGCCGTGCCATCGGCCCGCACGCCCAGTGCGCTCAGCGTCTGGCCCGCGGCCACGTCGATCTGCAGCTGAACCAGGTCCAGCCCCGTCACCGCTTCGGTCACCGTGTGCTCGACCTGCAGCCGCGGGTTGGCCTCGATGAAGACGAAGGGCAAAGTGGGCGATGCCGCATCGACCAGAAATTCGAAGGTGCCGAGGCCCCGATAGCCCACCGTCTTCGCCATGCGCAGCGCGGCCTGCGTGACCTGCACGCGCAGCGCCTCGGGCAACGAAGGGCTGGGCGCGATTTCCACCAGCTTCTGAAAGCGCCGCTGCAGCGTGCACTCGCGCTCGCCGAGGCTGGCCACGGCCTGGCCGTCGCCGAGCACCTGCACCTCGATGTGCCGTGCATTGCGCATCAGCCGTTCGACGTACACGCCGTCGATGCCGAAGGCCGCCCTGGCTTCGGACATGCAACGCGCATGCGCCTCGGGCAGTTCGTCGGCATTCAGCACCGCGCGCATGCCGCGCCCGCCGCCGCCGCCGATGGCCTTGACCATCACGCCCGCGCCCTGCGCATGCTGTTCGGCGAAGAAGGCCTGCGCCTGCGCCAGCGTGACCGCGCCCGCGCTGCCCGGCATCACCGGCACGTCGCATTGCGCGGCCAGCGCGCGGGCGCGCGCCTTGTCGCCGAACAGGCCGAGCTGCTCGGGCGTCGGGCCGATGAAGACCAGGCCGGCGTCCGCGCAGGCCTGTGCGAAGTCGGCATGCTCGCTGAGAAAACCGTAGCCGGGGTGCACCGCGTCGCACCCTTGTGCCTTGGCCACCGCGATCAGCGCGGCCATGTCGAGGTAAGCGGACGGGCCGGTCGCATCGAGCGCGACGGCGGTGTCGGCCAGTTGCACATGCAGCGCCGCCGCGTCGTCGCGCGCATGCACCGCCACGCTGGCAATGCCCAGGTCGCGCAGGGCGCGCACCAGGCGAACGGCAATCTCGCCGCGGTTGGCAATCAGAACTTTGGAGAACACGGGTGGGAACCTTTCAGGCCTTGTCCTTGAGCAGGCGGCGCAGCACCTTGCCCGCTCCGGTGGTCGGCAATGCATCGATGAAGCTCACGGCGCGCGGCGCCTTGTAGCTCGCCATGTTGTCGCGCGCCCAGGCCACCAGCGCGTCGGCCTCCAGCGTGGCGCCGGGCTTGCGCACGATGAAGGCCTTGACCACCTCGCCCTTGTCGGGGTCGGGCAGCGCAATGACCGCGGCCTGCGCCACGGCCGGGTGCTTGATGAGGATGGTCTCGACCTCTTCGGGGAACACGCTGTAGCCCGACACCTTGATCATTTCCTTGAAGCGGCCGATGAACGTGAGGTAGCCGTCGGCATCGAGCTTGCCCATGTCGCCGGTGTGCACCCAGCCGTTGCGCAGCGTGGCGGCGGTGGCTTCGGGCTTGTTCCAGTAGCCCTTGAAAGTGCCCTTGCTGGTGAGCACGATCTCGCCGACCTCGCCCACGGGCATGTCGGCCTGCGTGTCGGCATCGACGATGCGGATGGTCACGCCCGGCACGGGAATGCCCTGCGTGCCCCAGCGCGGCGCATGGTGCGGCGTGTAGGTGTCGCAGGTATGGGTTTCGCTCAGGCCGTAGGCAGCCTCGAATGACGCGCAATGGGGTGCATGCGAGCGCCATTGCTGCGCCAGCGGCTCGGTGAAGGTGATGCCGAAGCTGGTCACCGGATTCATCTTCAGGCTCGACAGGTCGAAGCCCGCGATGTCGCTCACCTGCATGCAGGCCACGTTCATCGGCGCGATGCTGTACCACCAGCTCACCTTGTAGCTGGCAATGGCTTGCAGCACGGCGCGCGGATCGAAGCGGTGCAGCAGCACCGACGTGGCACCGCTCAGCACGGGCACGTTCACGCCCATCAGCATGCCGGCGATGTGATACAGCGGCGCGATGGACAACAGCACGTCGGCAGGGCCCACGCCGTTGCAGTCGGCTGCGGCGCGCGTCTTGAAGAGCGCGTTGCCGTAGCTCAGCATCGCGCCCTTGGGCAGGCCGGTGGTGCCCGAGGTGTAGGTCATGAGCGCGATGTCGTCCATGCCGATGGCCACGGGCAGCGGCCTGGCGTTCGACTGCATCACCGCGAGGAAGTCTTCGCAGTTTTCGGGCACGGCACGTTCTGCATCGCGTTCCGCCGCGAGTTCGGCGGGCAGGTCGAGCGCTGCGGAGGCTGGCAGCAAGTCGGCGTAGTGCACCACGAACACATGCGCGAGCGCGCTCTCCGGCTGCACCTTGCGTACCACCGGCAGCAGAGATGCGGCCGCCACGATCACGCGGGCCTGCAGGTCGTTGACCTGGTAGGCCAGTTCATGCTCCTTGTTGAGCGGGCCGCTCGGGCAGACGATGGCGCCGATCTTCTGGATGCCGAAGTGCGCCACCAGGTACTGCGGGCAGTTGTTCAGGAACAGCACCACGGGCTCGCCCTTGGCCACGCCCAGCGCCTGCAGCCGCGCGGCGAAGGCGTCGCTGGCGCGGTCGAGCTCGGCCCAGCTCATCGCGTGGCCGTACCAGATGCAGGCGGCGCTGTCGCCGCGCTCGCGCGCATAGGTGCGCAGGTACGCGTGCAGCGGCTGCTCCGGGCGATGGGGCAGTTCACGCAAGTTAGGCACTGCGGGCTCGTTTGTCTCCATGGCGTCACTTTCTCAGGGTTATCGATAGCCGCCCGCGCAGGGCGGGCGCTTGCCAATGCTTCATGGTGCACGAACAATCCTACCCATGGGTATAACTTCCGCGACACGGCACAAACCCTCTGGCGACCAGAGCGACACCACGGCGCAACCGCATCTGCCGCAAGGCACCGGCCGCCAGCGCGCGGCCACGCAAAGCACCGACGTGCAGCGCGAGCGCATCCTGCAGGCGGCCGCGCAGCTCTTTGCGGCGCAGGGCTACGCCAACACCACCATGGCGCAGATCGTGCGCGCGCTGGGCGTCACCAAGCCCTTCGTGTACTACTACTTCCGCGACAAGCAGGAGATCTTCGAAACCCTCTCCTGGCGCCCCGCGGTCGACTGTTTCACCGCACTGGACTTCGCGGCCACCGACCCGCGCCGCGCCAGCGAGAAGGTGCTCGAGGGCATCGAGCGGCTGATTCGCGCGACCATCACGCACCACCCCTGCGCCTTCTTTCCGTACCGCGAGCCGCAGGTGTACCGCCCCGAATACCTGGCGGCGCAGAAGAAGCTGGCGCACCACTTCTACGAGCTGCTGTGTCCGCTGCTCGAAGAGGCGCGGCGCGACGGCGACCTCGACTTTGCAGAGACCAAGATCACCGCGCTGGCGGCCTGCAGCCTGCCGGGCTTTCTGTACAGCTGGTACCGCCCCGGCGGGCGGCTGTCGCCCGACGAGGTGGCGGCCGAACTGACAAAGCTCGCCAGCCGCGTGATCGGCCTGCAAGCGAAGAACTGACAACCACCCTCGGAGACACACCATGAAGTTCAAGACAGCGCCATCGGCACGGTGGGCGCGGACGGCCCTTGCCTCTTTGCTTTGCATCGCGGGCGCGGCGCATGCACAGGCCCCGCAGCAGACCTACAAGATCGCGTACATCGATCCGCTGTCGGGCCCCTTTGCCAACGTGGGCGAGCTGATGCTGATGCACACGCAGTACGCCATCGAGGACATCAACGCCAAGGGCGGCGTGCTCGGCGGCACCAGGCTGCAGTTGCTGCAGTTCGACAGCAAGCTCTCGGCGCAGGAGAGCCAGAGTGCGCTGCAGGCGGCCATCGACCAGGGTGCGAAGGCCATCGTGACGGGCGGCTCGGGCTCGTCGGTGGTCACGGCGCTGGTGCAGTCGGTGGCGCGCTGGAACCAGCGCAACCCGGGCAAGGAGCTGATCGTGCTGAACCATTCCTCCATCGACCCGGAGATGACGGGCAAGGCCTGCAGCTTCTGGCACTTTCAAACGGAGGCGAACACGGCGATGAAGATGAAGGCGCTGGCCAACTACATCAAGAAGACGCCGGAGGTGAAGAAGGTCTACCTGTTGAACCAGGACTATGCGCACGGCAAGCAGTGGGCCTCCTATGGCCGCCAACTGGTGGGCCTGGCGCGCCCGGACATTCAGTTCGTGGGCGAGGCGCTGCACCCGATCGGCCGCGTGAAAGACTTCGCGCCTTACGTGGCCAACATCAAGCAGAGCGGCGCGGACTCGGTCATTACCGGCAACTGGGGCCAGGACATGACGCTGCTGTTGAAGGCCGCGGGGGATGCGGGTTACAAGCTGCGTTATTTCAACCACAGCGCGGGGTCGATTCCGGGCACGGTCACCGCGGTGTCGCAGGCCAAGCTGGGTGAGCTGACGTGGGTGGCGGAGTGGCATCCGGGCGAGGCGGACACGCCGAAGGTGGACGCACTGGCCAAGGCCTACAAGGCCAAGACGGGCAAGGACTTTCTGGCGCCGCGCATCGACATGACGCCGCGTCTGTTGGCGGCGGCCATCAACAAGGCGGGCAGCGTGGACACGATCAAGGTGGCGCGGGCGCTCGAGGACCTGACGTTCGACTCGGTGGTGGGGCCGGTGCGCATGCGCGGTGAAGACCATCAGCTGCTGTTGCCGCAGGTGGTGAACACCATCGCGCCGGTGGACGGCAAGACGGTGAAGGTCGGCTGGGAGGGCACCAACTACGGCTTTCGTACCGATGCTGTGTACACCGGCAACGAACTGGCGCAGGGTACGGATTGCAAGATGGTTCGGCCCTGAGTTCTTGGCTGTTGTTCAAGGCGCTGTTGTTCAGGGCGCTGTTGTTCAGGGCGCTGTTGTTCAGGGCGCTGTTGTTCAGGGCGCGTGCACAGGCTGCCGGGTACTCCCCTCCGCGAAGGTCCCCCGGCT
>NNBV01002125.1_pt1 | contig 32645 bp, 29 predicted proteins | sample 1173771 | NCBI WGS metagenome assembly NNBV01 (sample SAMN07173938, study PRJNA388173) | plant metagenome | isolation source: symbiotic tissue sample KVS11 | place: Norway: Troms, Kvaloya island | reverse complement strand
TGCCAACTATGTGGTTCTTTTTGATAGAGAACCTGTTCTGAAGAAATCAGGCTAAATTATTCGAGAGAAGTCTTATGAAAGAGCAGAAATCCTACATGCAGCATTACCCCCAATTGGTTTTCTGAGTCATCATAATAGTTGACATTTAAGCTGATTGGACCCACAGTGGAGTGAAGAACTAACCCTGCCGTGCCAGCAAAATACATTTTTGTGATTTCGGTATTATGAAAAGGGTCCTGAGCAGATCCTTGTGAAATGGCTTGAAAAGGCTTGAAAACGTAAGCTTCGAGGCGGGCCTYCAGGTTTTTTCTTATCACAAAGACATTTCGCCAGCCGCCAGCCGCATAGTTGAAGGCCCTGAAATTTTGTAAAAGAATGGTGCGGCTATCCTGAAGCGGATAAAAGCCGGTAGCATTTATAATTGTACCCTGATAGTTTGAAAAGAAAGGCTGGTTGGATAAAACTCCTTCCACAAGATAACCGGAGCTATATATTCCTGTTTTGAAATATTGCTCCATCGTTAATTTGACTCTTACCCAACTGTGGTGCTTGCCGGGCTCTGCCAATGTAGCAGAAGTATTACCGGGAGTAAATTCCTCATTCAGGTTAAACCAGTCGAACGAAAACTGGTATGCTTTTCCTTGCGAAGCATATTGCTTACGGTTAAGCTGGTTGGTGACGATGTTAATACCAGTACGATACCCTTTCAATTTTAATTGATCAAGCGTATCCACCGAAGTAATAACTTCTGAATCTAGGAACCGGTCAAAGTTATTGATATAGGAAAGATTCAATGAGGCTTTGAATTGTTTGCCTAACGGAATACCAATACTTGCTCCTACTTTCCGATCGATACGGTTAAGTATGGTGGGAGTAAAACGTTTTATCAACACATCGCGGCCAGCGAAAAAATCCCAGTTGTTGAAAGTAGCTTCAGGTTCGATGTAGAACCGATTGAACCTGGGAACATCCAACCGCACTTTGGCCTGCAGTGATTTATAAAAACCACCTGCATACACATTGATGTTGGTATGTAACAGCGAGCGATTGAACCGGTAATAATTCAGGCCTAAAAATATTTCGCTTACACTTCGCGTGGTAACTACACCGCCAAAGTCAACCTGAAAATTAGTTTGGGGGCGCTTCGACAGTTGAAAATCAAAGGTTCGCGTTTCGGTATCGTAAAGAAAATTAGGATAGATGTTCTTGAAATAATCATCAGAAACTAATTCATAATATCCCGTCTTAATATCCGTAAAGTAGAGCGGTCGTACACCATTTTTGAAAAAACGGTTGATGTATTTTTGCTGGCGCGTATTAAATCCTTTGAACCGGATATGTTCAACGATCAGCGGTTGTGTTTTACTGTTAAACACGTTACGCTTTTCTGCTACCGACTCGCAAGTTCTGCGAAGACCTATTTTTGCTTTGATCTCAGGAATTTGTCTTAGCGTAGCAATATAGCCACTATCAATCATACTCTTGGCCCGGGCGAAATCAAACGAGGTGTAGTTGGATAAATTCGGTTGCAGGTAAACACCTGTCTCTGGAATAAGCTCCGGATCGGACTTATCCAGCATGAGGTATAACAATGATCTTGAAACCAGTTTATCATCCGTATCATAAGGATAATCTTTAAACACTTTGGATGACACATTGCATCCGATGATCACATCCGGATGAAATTCATTCTGAGCAATGTCTACAGGGAAGTTATTATACACACCGCCATCAAAAAGATACTTGCCATCTACCTTTACGGGATTATAAAATAATGGCACCGTGGTCGTAGCGCGTACAGCATCGCTCAATACCCCTTTCTTTAAAATAACCTGAGTTTGAGTGAAGATATCTGCCGCAACAATACGCAAGGGAACAAACAGGCTATCAAAGTTATTTTTTGCAATGGCAGAGGGTTGTGCCAGACGTTCTGCGAAAGCAAAATTCAAAGACAGGTCCTTTGCAATACTGGTATTCAGGTTGAGGCTTAGAGTAGAATCAAGCGAGAGACTTAATTTGATAAAAGAGGGGTGCTCATCATTCTTGTTATAGTAATAGTTATATCCCTTCTCCAGTCGTCCGTTTATCCAATCCCTGAAATCGCTGGAAAGAATAATGTCTTCGATCTGCTGAGGACTCATGCCCGAAGCGTAACACCCGGCCACTACCCCGCCCATGGATGTGCCAACGATGTAGTCGATTGGAATTTCGTTTTCTTCCAGCGCTTTCAGCACACCTATGTGTGCGAACCCCTTTGCCCCGCCCCCGCTCAGCACAACCCCTACACGCTGACCAAAGACGGCCATTGAAACAGAGAGCATACATACCAGCAGGAAAGAGCGAATCATAGAGGGTTTATATCATAACAGATTAATATAGTGGAAAATTATGATCAAAAACGAAAAGAAAGAAAATCAGTTGTCGGCAACGGTGATTTCTGTTTCTGCAGGGAAAGGAATGGTATCAAGCTGCTTTCGCATTTTCATCTTCACCTGATTGTACTCCTCCTCTTTGGCTTTTTCAATTGGCTGTGAGGGTGGTAATTCAATCTTAAACGGATCTACCTCAGCACCATTTTTGAAAAACCGGTAACACAAATGAGGCCCGGTTGAAAGTCCTGTTGTTCCAACAAACCCGATTACCTGGCCCTGGCGAACACGCGTACCGGGCGCCATACCGCTCGCAATCTTTGACATGTGAAGATACCCGGTGGTGAACGTAGCGTTATGTTTCACTTTCACATAATTTCCGCTGTTGGTTTTATACTGCGCTTCAAGTACAATACCATCGCCTGCACTGCGGATAGGTGTGCCTGTGGGTGCAGCAAAGTCAGTTCCTTTATGTGCACGAATCACTTTGGCTATAGGATGAAATCGGTTCAGGTTATAGTAGGAACTAATGCGCGTAAACTCAATCGGATATTTTAACAGCGCTTTTCGAAGGCTGTTTCCTTTTTCATCAAAGTAATCAATGCCTTCGCCCTGATCGAAAGGAAAAGCATAATACGGACTCTTGAAGTGTTCGAAATAGATACCCAGAATTCTACCGATACCAACCGGCTTGCCCTCCACTACACTTTCTTCGTAAATTAGTTTAAAACGATCTCCCTTTTGCAGACGCTGAAAATCTACCTGCCACGCAAAGATGTCGACAAACTTATTGGTGAGATCATTGGATATGCCTAATGCAGCTACCGTTTTTGATAAATTGGATTCAATGATTCCTGCCGTTACTTTTTCTATTATCGTTACTTCGCGCTGGCATACCTCTATCTGAAGCGAATCCTGCATATGGAATACGATGTAATCAATCGCATTCGGTTCATAGATCATGGCTCTTACACTCTTTAACGAATCATGATTAGTAATGAGAGTGTATTTTTTTGTAGCAGCTATCTTTCTGAAATCAAATTTAGTGCGTGGCAAGGTGTTTAATTGCTGCCATACTTTAGGAGCAATGTAGTGCCCTTCAAACAAATCGGCCAGAAGTTGATTTTTCTTAACATAGTCTTCCGTCACGTGAAGATCGTTGACCACCATACCATAGAGAACGATAGGCTTCTTCACCTCCAGCTCAACACGTTGCGTGCTATCCGCTGCAAAATCGCCAGGCGATGAAAACAGTGAAGTGTTTTTGTTGATGAGTATAACTGTGACGAACAAGGCCACAACTCCTGCCGATATGAACCAGAACTTTTTATTTGTTAACAATCCTTTCACTGCTTAATCTTTTAATGACAACTTTGCAATCTGCAAGTTTAGTCTAAAAAAATTACAACTGAATACCCGATCACATCAATTAACAGAAGCTAACTCGATTGTTCAGGTGAAGGATGAATTCTTCGCTGTTGAAGACAATCCCAATAGCGGATAAGATGGAGTTATAATCGTTAATATAACTCCTTATACTTTTTCTTGCCGCTTTCAAGAAACTGAACAAACTTATCCACACTGCGATCATACGAATAAGGCCACGCAAGCACGCGTTCATCTTTACCTACCAACACATAAAAAGGTTGCGCGTTATTATCCAGGTTGGTAATTTGAAGATCGGCATTTTGTTTGCCGATGGTCTTTTTTACTTTATTATCATATTTGGATGTAAACCAAAGCTCTTCCGGCAATTCTGTTTTATCATCGACGTAAAGTGCTACCACTACAAAATCATTTTGTAGTCGTTGCAGCACTTGTGGATCGCTCCATACCACCGCTTCCATTTCACGGCAGTTGGTACAACCATGTCCGGTGAAGTCGATAAACAAAGGCTTGTTTTGTTGACGGGCACAGGCCAACGCTTGTTTATAATCGTAATATCCTTTTAGTCCGTGAGGCAGGTGCAGGAAATCGGCATACTTAGGTTCATCACATACTTCCGAAGTCTTCTGAAATCGTGTCAGTGCGATGAGATCGAAATCATGGGTTGATAACGGAGGCAAGTAGCCGGCAAGCATTTTTAAAGGAGCTCCCCATAATCCGGGCACCAGGTAAAGTGTGAAGGAGAAAACACCAATGGCTAACATCAATCGGGGAACACTGAGCGTTTCGGTTACCGAATCGCTGGAGAAACGAATCTTACCTAGCAGATATAATCCCAACAACCCGAAGATGATGATCCACAAAGCGATGTTGATGTCGCGATCAAGAAGACCCCAATGGTAAGCCTGATCAGCTATGCTAAAGAACTTGAGACATAAAGCCAGTTCAATAAATCCTAAAGTAACTTTTACGGAATTAAGCCATCCGCCTGACTTGGGAAGACTTTTTATCAACTCAGGAAAGAAAGCGAAAAAAGTAAAAGGCAATGCGAACGCGAAGGAGTAGGTGAACATCATCAGTACCGGTTTCAGTATTTCTCCACCAGCAGAAAGTGTGAGCACCGTGCCTACAATAGGAACGGTACAACTAAAGGATATCAGCACCAAGGTAAAGGCCATGAAGAATACACCGGTAAGACCACCCTTCTCTGCCTGCTGATCAATTTTGTTTACCAGCTTGTAGGGAGCTGTGATTTCAAAAAGGCCAAAGAAAGAAAGTGCAAACACGAGGAAGATCACAGAGATGAAAAGATTCAACGCCCAGTTAGTAGCCAATGCATTCAATCCATCTGTACCCAGCAATACCGCGAATAAAGTACCTGCAAAAGTGTAAAGAGCAATGATTGAAATACCAAAGATGATGGCGTTCTTAATTCCTTGCCGTTTGCTCTGATTGTCCTTAAGAAAAAATGTAACCGTCATTGGTATCATCGGGAAAACGCACGGTGTGATCAATGCGGTCAATCCCGCAAGGAAGGCAAGGATAAGAATAGACCACAATGAATCTTTATTGTATGAAGCCTCTCCTTCGAGGATCGATTTGTCAAGTGTTGGCCCGTTGAATTTTGTAGCGTCAACACTGGCTTTTTCTTCCGTTATAGAATCAGTTGAGACAGGAATAATCGCGGCTTGTTGATTGCCATTGTCTAATGTTGGCGTGCTTTCAACTTTTGTGTTTTTACCCGTTACTATAATTTTTGAAAAAGAAAAATCTTCGTTGTTGGGAATACATTTTCCATCCACATCGCTGCAGACCTGGTAATCGTAGTTACCTTCAATCTTCAGATTAGCTGATAGTATTTTTATTTTCTGACGAAACTCACCGGTGCCCTTGAAGATTTTTACTTCGCATTCAAAAACATCATCGTGTTTATCGATGGGCTTGATGGGCTGAAGTTTCCCAACCAGTTGATAACCCGGGTGTGGCTTGAAAGTGATAGTGGTTTTAGTCGGTCCATCCTCACACGGAAATTCAGATGAATACAGGTACCAGTTTTTATCAATAGTCGCCTTAAAGATCAAATCAACTTCGTCACCTACCTTCACCGATTCAGTAGAAGAAGAAAGTGCCCACTTTGCCGGTGATAAAATCTGGGCCTGGCTGATGAGTCCAATAAAAGAGAGAAGTAAAAAAAAGAGGATTCGTTTTAGCATAGTCCGGTAGTTCATTCGAAAGTTAACGCTATTCACACCAAATCAGTTTGTCTCTGCGAAGACAATACTGGTTTTTAACAATTCATTAAAGATTAAGTTCTTCCTGTCCCTTTTTAACCAGAATTATTTAATGACTAAACTTCATTTCCATATCAACAAGTCTTATATAATTACTGATTAACATGATTGCTATGATTTTCAACTGAATAAAAAAGCAATTACACTATTCCCTTAAAATTCTTAGCGTTTTGTCTCTGCGACTTTGCGTGAAATGCAGTTCTACTTGGACTCAGCAAAATGCTTATGAAAAGCAACAATGGTTTCTATTCCGATGAGGAAATTCTTGATTCCGTAGTGTTCATTGGGCGAATGGAGTGCATCGCTATCCAGACCAAAACCCATCAACACCGTATCAAGGCCCAGTTCTTTTTTGAATAAAGCCACGATAGGAATGCTGCCACCATCACGCGTAGGAATGGGTGATTTGCCCCATACTTCTTCAAATGCTTTTTCTGCAGCCTTGTACGCTTTCGAATCGGTAGGAGTAACCGCAGGCTGCCCGCCATGATGAGCCGTCACTTTTACTTTTACTGATTTGGGAGCAATGGAAATAAAATGTTTGGTGAATAGTTCGGTGATTACATTCGGATCCTGATCAGGAACCAGGCGCATTGAAATTTTAGCAGAAGCTTTTGATGGCAAAACAGTTTTTGCACCTTCACCGGTGTAGCCTCCCCAGATACCATTACAATCCAGTGTCGGTCTCACTCCTGTGCGCTCCAGTGTAGTGTATCCCTTTTCACCGCGCACTTCTTCTATACCTAATTCTTTTTTATACTCGTTCAAATCAAACGGAGCTTTGTTCAATGCTTCACGTTCTGATGCAGTCAGGTCTTTCACGCTATCATAAAATCCCGGAATAATAACGTGGCCATTCTCATCAATCAGTGAAGTAATCATCTGCGCCAGCACGTTAATCGGATTGGCCACTGCTCCGCCATACACACCGGAGTGAAGATCGCGATTAGCTCCTGTCACTTCCACTTCCATATAACTCAATCCCCGCAAGCCAACAGTAATAGAAGGTTGATTCAATGAGATCAATGAAGTATCTGAAATCAGGATCACATCTGCCTTTAGCTTGTCGCGATATTCTTTTACGAATACAGGAAGGTTATCCGAACCCACTTCTTCTTCGCCTTCAATCATGAACTTCACATTGCAAGAAAGCAGGTTGTGCTTCATTAATATCTCAAATGCTTTGATGTGCATGTACATCTGGCCTTTGTCATCACACGCACCACGTGCATAAATTTTTTCGTCACGCACAGTAGGTTCAAATGGAGGTGTGTTCCAGAGTTCTAATGGATCGGCAGGCTGCACATCATAATGCCCATAAACAAGCACAGTAGGTTTTGAAGCATCGATGATCTTCTCACCAAAAACAATGGGATGACCTTTCGTTTCAACTAACTCTACCTTATCAGCACCGGCTTCCTGTAGCTTTTCTTTTACATACTCTGCCGCTTTGCGCACATCGGCTTTGTATTTGCTGTCTGCACTTACAGAAGGAATACGAAGCAACTCAAATAACTCGGATAAGAAGCGATCTTTATTGGAAGTGATGTACTGCTTGATCATGTGGTTGTGTTAATACTATTCAAATCAATTTTTTCCTTCAATCATTCTTTCTGCTGCGTCTGCCATCTTCAGTTGCTCAATGAAGTTATCAATCTCGCCATTCATTACCGCAGGGAGATTGTGTTGCGTATATCCGATACGATGATCGGTAACACGACTCTGTGGATAATTGTAAGTACGGATTTTTTCAGAGCGATCGCCACTGCGTACTTGCGATTTGCGTGCATCGCCTACTTCTTTATTTTTCTTTTCCACCTCAATCTCATACAACTTGGTGCGAAGCATTTGCAAAGCGCGCTCACGGTTTCCGTGTTGTGATCGCTCGATCTGGCAAGTCACCATAATACCCGTTGGCTTATGCGTAAGCTGTACTTTGGTTTCTACCTTGTTCACGTTCTGTCCACCCGCACCACTTGATCGTGCCGTTTGAAATTCGAGATCAGCCGGATTCAATTCCACATCTACTTCTTCTGCTTCCGGCAATACAACAATAGAAGCTGCTGATGTATGTACACGACCTTGCTGCTCGGTAGCAGGCACACGCTGAACCCGATGCACCCCCGATTCATATTTAAAAATACCAAAGGCTCCATCGCCTTCCACTTCGGCAATTACTTCCTTATATCCGCCGGCGGTTCCTTCTGTTACATCCATTATCGACATCTTCAACCCTATGCGATCGCAATAACGCTGATACATGCGCCACAGATCGCCCGCAAAAAGCGCGGCTTCATCGCCACCTGTTCCTGACCTGATTTCAACGATACAATTTTTGTAATCATTGGGGTCTTTGGGCATGAGCATTTCTTTCAATTCGCTTTCCAACGCGTCTCTTTTAGGAGCAAGTTCTTCCAGCTCCATTTTAGCGAGCTCACGCATGCCCTCTTCCTTTTCTTTTTCAAGAAGCTCTTTGGCTTGCTTCAAACCGTCCAAAATATGGCTGTATTCGTCATATTTCTTTACTACTTTTTCCAGATCCCTATATTCTTTGTTCAGCTGGCTGTACAGCTTCATGTCTTTAATCGACTCGGGCTGCACAATCAACTGGCCTACTTCCTCAAACCGGAGCTTTATATCTACTAGTTTTTCAATCATAAAATTAAAAGAGTTGCAAATTTAACAAGAAGATTGAGCCTAAAGGTGTATCAGGCAATTTTGTAAGCCATTAGCCCAAAAGAACTTCTTGAAAACAGCTAAATCCTTATCTTTGAAAGGCAGGACGCAGATATTGACTCGCTTGCAAATTTATTTTTTATTCAGATCTCCTGCCCGACAACTACTTATGAAATACCTTGCATTCCTTCTCTTACTGATCATCTTTTCATGTGGCGGAAAACTTTCTGATGAGCAACGGAAAAAACTAAAGGAACGGATGGCGGAAGATGAGATTTTACGTATCACCGATGCTGAAGTTACCGAGGCAGCATTTGCCTATGGCCGGAAAGTGGCAAAGGAGATTGAGATGAAGAGCTCTACCTTCAGCAATAAAAGACTGACTGACTCTATTGCAAAGATATATGATGTGAAAATCGTGACGCTGCAGAACGGAGACTCGACGTTAATGAAAATGGAACAGCAGTTGATTGAAGCATACACTTCCGTGGATGGCAAACAACTGACCGATGACATACAACGATTCGGAACTGATTCATTACTCTACACCAAACCCATCATGCGCGAAAAACCCGATGGATCGATGGAGTTTGTAAAAGCCATTGGTATTCATTTGCCACGAAAAACGGTAGTCCTTAGTATTAAGGAAAAATGATTGTGCCCTGGCAAATCTGGATTGATACCGGAGGCACGTTCACCGATTGTTTAGGTATTGATCCTCAGGGCAGCCTGCAGCGACTAAAAATATTAAGCAACAGTGCACTGCGAGGCAAAATTATTTCACAACCCAATACTAATTCCATTCATGTAGAAATTTACTGGCCAGTAAAAAGAGACATTTTCAAAAATTTCTCTCTTCGCATTTTTGACCGGAAAGTAATCCGAAAAATAAAAAAGGTAGATCTTGAAAGCAGTGTGATTGAATTGGATCGGGCATTGCCGAATGATTTATCAGGTGTTACCATTGAAATTACTTCGGATGAAGAAGTTCCCGTTCTCGCAGCACGATTATTAACGGCTACTCCGTTAAACAAATCATTTCCTCCTATGGAAATGAAGTTAGGGTCTACACGAGGAACCAATGCAATTCTTGAACGAAAAGGTGCCTGTACTGCTTTTGTGGTTACGAAAGGATTTAAGGACCTGATGCTTATTGGCAATCAACAACGACCTGATCTTTTTACTCTGAACATCCAAAAAGTAAAACCACTTTATGATGTAGTCATTGAGGTAGACGAGAGACTAAGTGCAGCGGGTAAAATTTTATCTCCACTTACAGATAAAGAATGTGCCCGCATTGCAAAATTAGTAAAGCAAAAAAAAATACAATCCGTTGCCATCGCATTGCTGAATAGTTACTGTAATCCTGTTCATGAACAAAAACTGGCTCATCATTTAGCAAAAGCGAAAGTTGAGTTTATCTCCTCTTCACATCAGCTATCGGGTCAGCTTAAAATTCTGCCACGTGCCGAAACAACGGTGGCCAATGCCTATCTCGCTCCCATCATTCATAATTACACAACGCGGATACAATCAGGATTAAAGAAGGCGCAGCTAAAAATAATGAGCAGTGCGGGCAGCTTATTGGATGCAAACCACTTTCATCCAAAGGACAGCTTACTCAGCGGGCCGGCGGGAGGCATAGTAGGTGCAGCTACTGCCGCAAAACTTTCTGGTATTGATAAGCTTATCACTTTCGATATGGGTGGTACCAGTACAGATGTGGCCTTATATAATCAGCGCTACGATTATCGCTACGAATCTCAGGTAGGTGATCTGAAAATTTTATCTCCTTCGCTGGCCATCGATACCATTGCTGCAGGTGGTGGATCGATCTGCGACTTTGATGGCTATCGTTTTACGGTAGGACCACAAAGTGCAGGTGCTTTTCCCGGCCCGGCCTGTTATGGTGGCGGTGGGCCACTGACAATAACTGACGTCAACCTGTTATTAGGTCGCATCGATCCGGATTATTTTGCCATGCCTGTGCATGTTGACAAAGCACGCTTCGTGTTGAATCAACTGCTTCAAAAAGTAAATCAGCATTCGGCAAAAAAACTAGCTGCTGAAGATATTCTTGAATCGTTCATCCGCATCGCCAATGAAAAAATGGCCGATGCTATCCGCAGAATATCCATCCAGCAAGGTCACAATCCGGTTGATTTTACGTTGCTCAGTTTTGGCGGGGCAGGTGGTCAGCATGCATGTTCATTAGCAAGCCTGTTAGGAATGAAACAATTGCTCATTCCTTATGATGCCGGGTTGCTCAGTGCCTATGGTATCGGTCATGCCGATGTGGAGCGCTTTGAAGAAAAACTGATGTTGCTTTCATTTGACAAAGCACTGAAAAAATTACCGGCAACTCTCCAAACACTTTGGAAGAAAGTACAAAAGCGATTGCGCGATGAGGGGTATCATTCAGAAGTTATTTGCTTAAAGAAACAGCTTCTCTTTTTACGTTTCAAAGGACAGGAAAGCACTATTGAAATTGAATATGAAAGTACAGAAGAAGTGTTGCCTGTTTTCAGAAAAAAATATGAGTCGATCTACGGTCATTGGCTTGATGATCGTGAGATTGAGTTGGAGTCAGTAAAAATAATTGCCGCTGTAATGGGTCATCGTTCTGGTGCTCTTCATTCAAAACCTGAAAAATATGCTCCGCAAAGTACCAGCAGTATTGCTATGTGGATGAATGGCAAGATGCAACCAGCTCCTGTTTATCGATGGGAAAAACTGCTGGCTGGTGCGCATATCGTTGGGCCGGCACTAATTGTAAGTAAAAACTCCACAACGGTAGTTGAAGAGGGATGGTCATTTACGCTGGATGAGAATAACAATGCGCTTCTGCAACAGCGTAAAGACCGCATTACCTCTTTCTCATCTTTTGCTGAAGAAGCACAGCTTGAACTATTTACCAATCGCTTTACCTCCATAGCACAGGAAATGGGCGCTTTACTTCAGCGCACCTCTTTCTCCGTTAATGTAAAAGAGCGGCTGGATTTTTCATGTGCACTATTGGATGCGGATGGATATCTCGTTGTCAATGCGCCACACATACCTGTTCATTTGGGAAGCCTTGGAGTGTGTGCGCGCGAAGTGCGTAAAGTGATTGCGATTGAAGAAGGAGATGTAATCATTACCAATCATCCTGCGTTTGGCGGCTCACATCTGCCGGATGTTACGTTAATCAAGCCTGTATTTTATCAACAGCAATTAGTGGGCTATGTGGCTAACCGTGCGCATCACGCCGAGATAGGCGGAAAAAAACCCGGATCAATGCCTGCCGATGCTACTTCATTGGAAGAAGAAGGTGTGATCATAGCACCAACCTATTTGATAAAAAAAGGTAAGGCACACTGGAGGGAAGTGCGGATGATTTTTGGAAATGCAAAATATCCAACACGCCTGCCCGAAGAGAACATGGCAGATTTGAATGGAGCATTGGCCGCAATAAATCTGGGCGAGAAACTTTTGAAGGAGATGTGCCGTGCATTTACTCCTGCTGAAATAGCGAAGTACATGAACAAGCTGAGCGAACATGCTCATCTTCTACTCACACAACGATTAAAACAGATCAAAACTTTTTCATGGAAAGCAGAAGAACGTTTGGATGACGGGTCAAAACTAAAAGTGCAGATCTCCCGAAAGGGAAGAAATTTGAAAATTGATTTTACGGGATCTTCTGATGTTCACCCGGGCAATCTCAATGCGACACCTGCCATTGTACAGAGCGTTGTGTTATATGTTCTTCGCCTGTTAGTTAATCAGCCCGTACCAATGAATGAAGGATTGATGAAGGATGTAAAACTCATCTTACCCCGGGGACTTTTGAATCCTGATTTTTCTGATGAAAAAAACCTTCCGGCCGTAGTAGGCGGGAATACAGAAATAAGCCAGCGATTGACCGATTCATTAATAAAGGCGTTTGGTCTTGCTGCCTGTAGCCAGGGAACGATGAATAACTTTTTGTTTGGCAACACTAAGTTTGGCTATTATGAAACCATCTGTGGTGGCGTGGGTGCAGGCGATGGATTTGATGGAGCCGATGCCGTGCATCAGCACATGACGAATACACGCATCACTGATCCTGAAGTTTTAGAATTGCGTTATCCTGTACGTCTTGAGCGGTTTGAAATAAGGAAAAACTCAGGAGGAATGGGTAAGTGGAAAGGTGGGAATGGAATAGTGCGTGAAATGAAAGCACTTGAAAATTTAGAAATTAATGTATTATCTCAACATCGTATTGAAAGACCGTATGGAATGAGGGGTGGAGCTGCGGGTAAAACAGGAAGACAATTTATACTTCAATCCAATGGAAAAAAGAAATCATTGAAAGGAATGGATGGGGTGAGTTTAAATGCGGGCGACCGCCTGGTGATAGAAACACCCGGAGGAGGAGGTTACGGTAAAATAAAAAAAGCCCTGAGCTAGTCAGGGCTTTCAATATTTATTGAGGAGTATGTTTACTTAGCAGGTGCAGGTGCTGGAGTTACTCCAAGCTTCTTCAACACTAAAAGTGAGATATTATATTTCTCATCACTATAAAGAAGAATATCTCCTCCACCCACCATCTGTGGATTGATGATAAACGAATACCCGTTTTCTTTAGCTACATCTTCAATGGCTTTGCCCACTTTCGTGTATACCGGTTCCATCAAAGCACTTTGCTTAGTACGAACCGAAGTCTCTGCATCTTGTTGAAATTTCTGAATTGCTTCCTGTAATCCCTGAAGTTCTCGCTCTTTATCAGCGCGTATCGCATCAGGCGTGGTGGCGGGCATACCTTGATACGCTTTCAGTTTTGTTTCGTACTCCTGGTATTTTGACTTCATTTGAGCTTCCAGCTGTGAGCCGTGCGCTTTCAAATCGGTATCAATCTTTTTGTATTCCGGCAGCTGACTGAAGATGTAATCCCATTCGGCATAACCTATCTTCTGATCCTGAGCTTTCATGCCTAATGAGCAGGCGAGCAATGCAATGACAAATAAAATTCTCATGGAGGGGCGAGTTGAAATCAATTTCATAAATCTTAGCTGGTTATCAATAAAAAGCCCTGCGAATGGGCAGGGCTTTTTATTGAATACGTAAAATTAGTTTGTCTTCTTAACTGGAGCAGGAGTAGTAGCTGCAGGAGCAGCTGCGGTTATTCCCATACTCTTCAGTACTAATGAAGAGATGTCGTATTTCTCATCATTGTAAAGAAGAATGTCACCACCACCTAACAATTGTGGATTGATGATGAACGAATATCCGTTTTCCTTAGCAACGGCTTCAATAGCTGCACCGATTTTTTTGAAAACAGGTTCTGTCAGGTCAGATTGTTTTTTCTGCATAGATGTTTGAGCATCCTGTTGGAATTTCTGAATGTTTTCCTGTAAGCCTTGCAGTTCTCTTTCTTTGTCAGCACGGATTGCTTCAGGCGTTGTAGCTGGCATTCCCTGATAGGCTTTATATTTTGTTTCCAGTTCCTGGCTCTTAGCCTTCAATTGATTTTCAAGTTGACCTTGGTGGGCCTTCAAATCATTTTCTATTTGTTTAAACTGAGGCATCTGACTGAATATATATTCCCAGTCAGCATAGCCTATCTTTTGGGCAGTGGGGGTTGTCTGTGCCTGGGTAGTGATTGTAACAGTCACCAGCATCAAAAGGAAGAGAGTTCTCATTGTTTGTTTTAAGTTATTTTATTTTATCGTTCGGGTCGCCTAGTCCTAATTCTTCTAATACAAAGTCCGTGTAGTCATGTCGGGGATCTGTATAAATCATTACCAGTTCTCCCGCCTTATCAAACAAAATAGCGAGACGATTGGCTTTACATACTTTCTCCACCGCCTCAAATACTTTGTCCTGTAAAGGTTTGATCAATTCTGCTTTTTTCAAAAAAAACAGCCCTTCAAATCCAAAAACCTTTTTCTGATATTCTTTTGTTTCGTTTTCTTTTTTTCTGATTTCCTCCAGGCGCTCTTTCTTCATTTCCTCCGTCAACAGCACTTGTTCTGCCTGGTAGGAGCTATAAAGGCCGTCTACCTTTTTCTGCATATCTTCTATTTCCTTTTGCCAAGCGGCGGATAGCTGATCAATTTCATCCTGAGCTTTACGGTATTCCGGCATTTTACCCAGAATAAATTCGGAATCCATGTATCCGAACTTCTGAGCTTTGGCAAAATTCAGACCAAAGACAGAAAGACCAATAAATATCAGTAGAATTCTCATTTATACAATTATCGTAGTTGCTGACCAATTGTAAACTGGAAGGACTGATGAGCGGATTTATCACCGCTTCCCAAAGGAACATCATCAAAAGCCTTGCCCCAGCTTATACCAATCAAACCAAATGCAGGCATAAATATTCTCGCACCCAAACCGGCTGATTTATAGGTTCTAAACGGATTGAAGTCATAGAAATTATTCCAGTTGTTACCACCTTCAGCAAAAGTATAAACATAAATCGTTGCTGACTGTCCGGTAGTTACAGGGTAGCGCAATTCAAGCCCTAATTTGCTATAGGCAATACCACCTTCAATTCCCGAATTTGCATTGCTGCTTTGTGAATAGTTAGGAGGAGTGATTGTTCTGTCGTTATATCCGCGCAAAGCGATGATTTCCTGCCCCAATACAAAGGAGTTAAATCCTCCGGCAAGCCCGCTTCCGCCCATTACAAATCGACCGAATGGACCTGCCCCCGCAGTGCTTCCATAGCTTCCGATAAAGCCAAAGTGTGCTTTTGTTTCTAATACAAGACTACGTGAGTCCGGTTTGCTACCACCCAAAAGTTTCAGATAAAACTTAGAGTCAAACATCCACTTGTGCATCTCTACCCATTTATATCTTGTATTCACGTCTTCATAAGCGGAGGCGTTACGCCATTGCGAATAAGGAGGAGTAAGTTTCAAGCTAAGTGAAATAGTAGATCCTGTAGTGGGATACATAGGGTTATCAATACTATTACGTGAGAGGGTGGTTTCTAAGCCCAGATCAAAAGTTTGTCCAATTGCAGGCAAAGTGTTCGACTGGAAATAATTTCTATAGTTATAAACCAGGAACTGTAGCGAGTTTACCAATGTGAAGTAGTTATCCGGCCACTCTAATCTTCTTCCCAACCCAACCGTGATACCACTTTGTTTAAGTGAAGTATTATTACTGAACTCATAGGTAGTGGTTAACAAACGCGAGATAGAGTGATTCAAACTCACAGTTAACGAATTTGGTTTACGTCCGCCCAGCCATGGTTCAGTAAACGAGAAGCTATAGCTTTGGAAAGAGCGCCCGCTGGCTTGTGCACGCAACGATACTTTTTGTCCATCGCCTACAGGTAACGGCTTCCATTTATCAAGATGAGGAACATTACGCAGCGAGAAGTTATTAAACGTTAATCCAACCGTGCCCACAAAACCATAGTATCCTCCCCATCCACCGGATAGCTCTACTTGGTCATTAGATTGTTCTTCTACTTTCCATTCGATGTCAACTGTTCCATCAGTAGGATTAGGGCGAATGTCCTGCTCTACTTTTTGAGGATTAAAGTATCCCATGGTAGACAACTGCTGCTGTGTACGAATGATGTCTGATCTTCTGAATTTCTGACCGGGTATAGTGCTTAGTTCTCTGCGGATAACGTGATCGCTGGTGCGTTCGTTTCCGCTTATGAGCACTTCGTCAATAGTAGCCTGGTCACCTTCAAATATGCGCATTTCCAAATCGATGGAATCACCCACCACTGCCACTTCAATAGGAGTAACGTGGAAGAACAAATAACCGTCATCCATATAAAGGCCGCTGATGTCTGCGCCTTTAGGATTGAAAGAAGTTTTCTTGGTGATCAGATCACGATTGTAAACATCTCCTTTGTTGATGTCTAAGATTTTATTCAGCGTAGCGGCTGAGTATTTATAGTTACCCGTCCACATGATATTGCGGAAATAGTATTTCTTACCCTCCAGAAGTTTGATGTCGATATCAATGCTTCTGTTATTGAAATTTGTAATGGAATCGGACATGATTTCCGCATCACGATAACCGAGTGTATTAAGGTAGTCGATGATTTTTATTTTATCTTCTTCATATTCTGTTTTAATGAATTTGGAAGAGTTAAAGACATTCAGCTTTACATTGCGATCAATAAATTCCTTGGTGTCGCGCCAGGTCATGTGTTTAACCGTGTCATAGCGCGTGTTGAAAATACCCATGATCAATGCACGGTGAATAGAAAAGCGAGGATGCTCATGCGTTTTCTTCAGTTGCTTTTTCAGCTTCATGGAAGACACATCATCATTGCCCTCAAAATTAATTTCATTGATCGTTACCTTCTGTTTCAGATCTACATTGATACGAAGGCGAATGTTACCTCTGCTTAATGTATCACCGATCTGCGTCACCTTCACTTCGGTATTCAGAAATCCTTTCTTTACAAAGTGTTTCTTTACTGATAATTCGGTATTACGGATCATCGCATCGGTTACAATTTTTCCTTTGATGAGGTTAAGATCTTCCTTGAGTGAGCTTTGTCTTCCTTTACTTATTCCTGTAAAGTAAAAATCAGAAAGGCGTGATTTTTCGGAAAGCTGGATATTCAAAAACACATTCTGGCCTTCAATGCGATCTACAACAATAGATGCATCACCCACCAATCCGTGCTTCCATAGCTTTCGTATTGCGGTTGAGATTTTATCTCCCGGAATTTTTATTTTATCACCTACACGAAGTCCCGTAAGGGAGATCATCGCATTCTTATCAAGAATATTAAGTCCGGTTACTTCAATGCCGCCTATATAGTATTCGCCAGGATTGGCATAATTCAGACTTTCAGTAGCGGCAGCAGGTTCGGGTGTGGTAGCTTTGTCACGACTTTTTCTAAACTGGCCATAGGTAGTCAGCGCGGGTGCCAATGTTAAAATAAAAAGAAGGACAGTAAAAAATCTCTTCATCCGCTTACTCGGTTCGTTCCAATACTTTTCCAAATCTTCGTTCCCGTTTTTGATACGCACAAATGGCCTCATAGAGATCTTCTTTTCTGAAATCGGGCCATAATGTTTTTGTTATATACAACTCCGTATAAGCGATTTGCCAAAGCAAAAAATTACTGATACGCATCTCTCCACTCGTTCTTATCAAAAGCTCAGGATCTGGAATTCCGGCTGTTTCCAGATGATCAGAGAAAAGTTTCTCATTGATCTGCTCCGGAAGTAAACTTCCATTCTTTATGTCGCCCGCTAATGCTTTTACTGCCTTCAAAATTTCTGATCGTCCACTGTAGTTCAAGGCCAGCAGGACAGTGAGTCCTTTGTTATTCTTTGTGCTTTCCTTGGCATCATCCAGGTTATCCTGGCAATCCTGAGGCAAGTGACTTATTTCTCCAATAGTTAAAAGTCTGACCTTGTTTTTATGAAGGCGGTTGATCTCTTTTTTTATGGTATTGACCAGCAACTCCATTAATCCATTCACTTCATCAGCTGGTCGCCCCCAGTTTTCGGTACTAAAAGCATAAAGCGTAAGGAATTTTACCCCCAGCTCTCCGCATCCTTCGGTGATATCAATCACCGACTGTATAGCATTGCGATGTCCGAAAATACGGGCAGCGCCTTTGCTCTTTGCCCATCTTCCATTGCCGTCCATGATAACGGCAATATGGCTGGGCAAATTATTGGGGTCGATATTTTCCTTCAGTGAGGCCACAAGTCGGCAAAAATAGCCAAAATCCCAACATCTCCGAACGCTAAAATCAACCGGTTCAATTGTTTGTATATATTATTTAGGTTTTGATTGAACAAAACTGAATTAATGACAATGCACCAATGAGAAGATGAGAAGTGACCTGATTTAGTTTTACCGTTCTTTTAAAATTAACGGTACGGATTGGTAGGACAAGGAATGTCGTAGAATGTGCGCGTAATGGTAATGCCAAGGAAATAATAACTATCATTATCAAACCGGTTTCCGTATTGATAATTCTTAAATGCAGGATTTCCATCGGAGATATTGTCCAGGTAATCAAACATGGTTTTTCTCACTCCAAATTCAAGCGCCAGATAGTATTTAGGATTCAATACATACTTGATTCCTCCCCCAAATGGAATCACCGGTTGCACATTGCTATACGAGCCGGTCTTGGTTTTATTGCCGGATAGAGCAAACAGTCCGAACCCTCCGAATAAATAAGGTGTGAATCTTAATTTCCTTTTGCTGTCTTTCCAATCCAGGAAATGATATTCAAAAGCAACGGAAGCTTCCATGAGGAAAAGATCAAAGGAGTAATTTCTTTTTGCTCCAAAGGCATCAACAGGATGTTTTGCATCACTGGCTCCCACCTTGCCTGCTGTAAGCGAAGTACGAAGACTTATAACATGACTGATGTTTGATCGATAGAAAACAGTAGCGGCAGGCTTTGAAAAACTAAAGTTATAATTCCGTACTAAATCGCCTGTATAGTTAAATGTACCTACTCCGAATCCAACTTCAGATCGTTGAGAAAGTTGAGCATAAGAAATGGTTGCCAACTGAATCAAGCCTGTAATAAGTAAGGCCCTAAAAATGTGCGTTGGCTTCAATAACATTATCTGAATTTAGCCCTGTGCATAGTTGCACCCAAAATATAACTAACCCGTATGCTTGTCACCATATAAATGTCTTTGTCCTTTTTATTCCCTCTCACGTTACCCGGGTCATTTGACTCTATGCCTTTGCGTTCTGATCCATAACCTGGCTGAACAGTATATGATTTACCATCACGGCCAGTATAAGTATATGATTCATTTGCAGTAGACAACTCTCCGGTTCTGTATGACATTGCCTGAGCCAGTGGACTTTTCAATACACCTAAGTCAACATAGTTTTTACTTACGTCATCAATATAATCAGTGAACGTGTATCTAAAACCGATGTCAGCCGATAAATCAAGAACCTGGTTTATCTTAAAACGTGCGCCAATGCCAAATGGTATGGCTACCTGTAATGTTTTATATGGTTTAATGCCGGAATTAACATCTGCAGGGTCAAGTGTTGAGTACTGACCTTCCGTTCCCAAAGGACGAAGCTTTACCCATTTCCCGGATTCTGTAAGCGCATTTCCATTCAAATCCGTAGCAGGAGCCTGACCTTCCGGATTGTTTGTAAAACCCGCAACACCTATATATACATAAGGAGTCCAAGGCACGCGATTGATATAAGTTGACTCGTTTTCAAACAGATCAAATACAGCTACTGCCGACAATTCAAACATCCGGTTTCTAAAAGAAAGATTGCGCTGGTACCTGAAGACACCACTCTTCAAATCACCCGGATCTGCAGATTTACTATCGCTACCCGTTAGCGTTCCATACATCAACTGCCCCTGAATGGAATAACGGGGGCCGAAACGGTGATTAAGGGAAATACCAAATGCCGGGCGGGTGAATGAAATATCGGAACTGAACTTATTAGGTTTGGGAGCGATATCTCCATAGTAGTTCAATGCATTGACCGAGAAGCCAATTGAATTATAAATCTTGTTCTTATCAAAGTTTGATTTCTTCCCTCTGAAGTTAGCTATACGCTTATTATTCTTCCTTATGGATCTTCTGTTGAACTGACCCATTGACTCATGGCTCATAAAGAGCATTGCAACCAACACAACTAACGCCAACTGTAACTTTCTCATACTGAAAACATTTGCCAAACTACAAAGCTATAAAAATACTAAATATTTACATTATAGATAATTACAGTTTCCTGAAACCTGAAATTTAATAATTACGGGAAACGACTTTGGTAATTAGTGTTACCTAAACGAATGTTAGGCTGTTCAATCAATTTCTTACATCTCTTCCCCAGTTCAGCTTCTGGCGAAGTGTATCGTAGTAGTTTTTCCCCGGTAGTTGTACAAGATTTACTTTAAAGCTCTCTTTTGTGATCTTCAGCTTAACGCTGGCATTGATGGTTTCAATCCTGGAATCAAGTGAAATCAAAAAATTCTTACTTCGGCCTTCTACCTGGAAAGTGATCTCAGCATCATCAGATACTACAATGGGCCGCGCGGTGAGTGTATGCGGACTAACCGGAGTGATTACAAAACTTTCTGATTGCGGATGGAGAAGTGGCCCTCCGCAGCTTAGCGAATAACCTGTAGATCCAGTGGGTGTGGATACAATGACACCATCCGCCCAATAGGAATTCAGCAACTCGCCATTCACATGCACGTGCACGGTAATCATGGCAGAGATGTCTTTCTTCATGATGGTGAAATCATTGAGAGCAAAATTCAGCCCGCCAAAGAGTTTCTTGTCACTTACCAGTTTTAGTACAGAGCGGGAATCAATACTATAGCTGGACTGCAGCAGGTTGCTTATAGCTTGTTCTGTTTCATCTCGATTGATGGTAGCCAGAAAACCCAGGCGACCTGTGTTAATTCCTAAAATCGGAGTTTCGTATTTTTCGACATAGGTAACAGAGTCAAGTAAAGTGCCATCGCCACCCAATGAGAAGAAGAAATCCAATGGCTTCAGATTATGACCATGATCAAATGATTTGATCTTGTAGGATTTGAGTTTTTTTGATTTTACCTGTTTGAGAAATTTGGATGAAGCCCAGATTTCCATGTTATGATCTTTCAGATAATCTAAAAGAGCTTCGGTAAACCGCGCGGATTTATTTTGGGGATCTCTTCCGTGAATACCAACGCGCATGTAAAATGTGGGGTCAGATATTTAAATACTTCATCAGCATGTCCAGCCGGTCTTTACCTTCGTCTTCACGATTCGTTTCCTGATAACGTCCTATTACCCGGTAGCCAAACCGCTCCAGCGTAGCCACAATACGGCTCATCTCAAGCTGATTAATTTTTAAAGTGACTTTGATCTTCCCTTTGTCAAGCGGATCTTCTACCATGGTGCTGCTGATTACTTTGGCACCATTTTCTTCCACATAGCGACAGATTTCTGCCAAAGAGTAATCAATCAGATCCATTGATAAGACGAGTATTCCTCCCGGCATTTGCACAGCTGCTGTTTGAGCAAAAGAAGTCATCATATCCTGTACGGTAATCACACCAGCATACTGACCGCTTTCATTGACGACAGCTACGATCTGTAATTTATATTCCCCTGCTATACGAAGTATATCGTAGAAGTGAAAATCCAAACCCACCACACATTCTTTCCCTACTAAATCAAAATCAGCCAGGTGCTTTTCGATATCGTTGGATTCAAGGATGATTTCTTCAGAGATAAATCCCAATAGCAAACCACCATCCACTACAGGCAAGTGATTGCAACGAAACTCTTCCATCCACACGATGGCCTTATGTGCATCGTCCGTCACTTTCAGTGGCGGTATCATGTGATTGATGAGTTCTTCGGCTATCATTTATGTGTGTTAACTTCTCTCTACTAAAAAATCCTCCATTAGCTCATTGAATTTCTCGGGATGTTCCATCATCGGGGCGTGGCAACATTTATCAATAAACCGTAACTCCGAGCCGGCAATCAACCGGTTAAAATCATGCGCCACTATCGGTGGTGTAATGGTATCGTTTAATCCCCAAATCAGCAATGTGGGAACCGAGATTTTGGGTAAATCATTAGCTAAATTATTTCGCTGTGCCGATTTCGCGATCGCCACAATTCGCATTGCTTTAGGAATACTCTTTGTCGTTTCAAAAACTTCATCCACCAACTCTTTGGATGCTACCTGCGGATCATAAAACGTATAAGCAACTCTTTCTTTCACATAGTCATAGCTTCCTCTGCGTGGATAAGATCCTCCCATGGCATTTTCAAAAAGTCCGGAACTACCAGTAAGTACGAGTTTAGATACCTTGGTTGGATTTTGAAGTGTATATAAAAGACCCACATGGCCACCAAGAGAATTTCCCATGATGATCATATCATTCAGTTTCATGAAGTCAACAAATTCTTCTACGAATTTGCGCAGTCCTTCCAGGCCGGCATCTTTTATAGGCATTTCATAAATAGGAAGCATGGGAATGAGCACACGAAATTTTCCGGAGAAGCGATGCACTACGCCCTCCCAGTTACTAAGGGCCCCAAAAAGACCATGAAGCAGCATCAATATTTGTCCCTGACCCTCGTCTACAAATTTAAACCCATCCTTTTCCTTCACATTTAAGGGCATAAGCACTTGATAATTTTGGATAAATAACTAAAAAAAACTGATCCGATGAATTATGAGAAAATTTCCTTGAAAAAAGGCACAAATTGGGCTATCCAGCCTGCCAGTCCTGGTGCTAACTTCGCTGTAAAAGGATAAAGCCAGGATCCTTGTGTCCATTCTGCCTTGGGGCTATACTTCAATGAATCGGCAATCCATAAAACAACACTTGCCATAAACATGGTCTTAAATGCACCTAAGACTAAACCCATCGATTCATCTACGCGACCAAGAAATGTTTTGTCGATAGAGTTACGAATACTTCTACCTAACCACGTCACTAGCACGACTACTAAAATAAAAATAAGAAAGAACGATATGTAGGGAAGTGTTTTCTGATCGGCATTGAACTGTCGTTCAAGAAAAGTCATTCCCTCACCCATTAGTTTAAAGCCGAGGAAAACCCCCAGTACAATGGCTACTAAAGAAACCAATCCCATCAGAAAACCATCCTTATAGCCCTTATAAGCACCTATAAGGATTACTACAAGAAGAAAAATATCGATCTTACTCAAGCCGTCAGTATTTTTTTTACCAGCTCTGAAATCACTTTGCCATCGGCCTTACCGGCAAGTTGCTTGGTGGCAGTGCCCATTACTTTACCCATGTCCTGAGGGCCTTTGGCTCCAACTTGTTCAATAATCTTTTTTACCTCTACTGCAATCTCTTCTTCAGTCAGTTGCTTAGGCAGATAGCGGTTGATTACTTCTAACTGAACGAGTTCTTTCTGTGCCAGCTCAGCACGGTTTTCTTTTTGAAATATCTCCGCAGATTCTTTACGTTGTTTGGCCGCTTTCATCAACAGTTTACTTTCTGTTTCTGAAGTGATATCCGCAACAACTCCTTTTTCAGTTTCTGCCAGCAGGATCATTGACTTGATGCTGCGCAATGCTTCCAGTTCTTCTTTATTCTTGGCAAGCATGGCTTGCTTGATGTCTGCGTCAATTTGTTGTTTTAAACTCATACTATTTTTTATTCGTTGTAAATTTACGTGTGTAATTGGAAAGTGGAAATTAATCCCAGGTTAGAAATCGTGACCCGACTAAGCGTAAATATCAATAAAATTGCCACACTGCGGAATGCACGTGGCGGTAACAATCCCGATGTGATAAAAGTGGCACTTGATTGCGAACGCTTTGGTGCGCAAGGTATTACAGTACACCCTCGCCCTGACGAACGACATATCCGCTATAGTGATGTCATTCAATTAAAAGAAGTGGTGACCACCGAGTTTAACATTGAAGGCTATCCGGACGACCGTTATATGCAACTGGTACGCGAAATAAAACCGGCCCAGGCAACACTTGTACCCGATGGCCCGCATGTGATTACATCCAACGCAGGTTGGGATACCCTTGTGCATGAAGCATATTTAAAAGAAATCATTGCCGAATTGAAAAGCTATGGTACACGGGTTTCCGTTTTTGTGAATCCGGAAAACAAAATGGTGGAGGGAGCTAAAAAAGTGGGAGCAGACCGGATCGAATTATATACCGAGCCTTTTGCCACGCATTATCATCAGAATAAAGAAAAGGCTGTGAAGCCTTACGTTGAAGCAGCACAGTTAGCCAAACAAATTCAACTTGGCGTGAATGCAGGTCATGATCTTGATCTTCACAATCTGAATTACTTATATCAATCTATTCCCTTGCTGGATGAAGTGTCTATTGGTCATGCATTAATCAGCGATGCATTGTACCTGGGCCTTGAAAACACCATTCAGCTTTACTTACGCCAGCTGCAACCTAAGTAATTCAGTAGCTATTTCTGACATTTCAGTAAGCTGATTGCCCGGTTCGTTCCTTTTTACTTTCCCATAGTACGTTGTACGATTAGGTTTGTATCAGATTAAAGATTCAGGCTATGAACCACAGAAAAATTTTGTTGCTCGCAGGCATTGCAGTCGCCATACTGATTGGTCTTTCTACCAGCCTTTTCGGAATGGCTCTGTGAGTTGGTTAATAGTTAATGGTCAATCGTTAAAAGTTAACAATAGTTACTCCATTAACTTTTAACTCATCACTATTAACACTGACATCAATACCTCCAGCTTTTCGTATCTGCACCTTTTGGAGCGCTCTCACTGATTCGTTTCAATATCTTCGGCAAATACATTGTGTTGTAGCGAAGGCGGGATATATAATTCGGATTATCGTGATCACCATTCCAGCAATGCTCGGCCCTGTCACCATAGTCTACCTCACCTTTGTAGAAAGGACTATCGGTTGTTTTTAAAAATCCTTCCATCAGATATACTGCATTGTTCAGATAGTAGTTGTCCATATCGCCACAGTAGATATGAATTTTACCTTGCAGCTTTGGCCCAAGTGTTTTCCAATCGCGCTCCAGAATATAGCGCAGATCATAATGTTCCTTCCAGTAGTGAGCCACCGTTGAATCAATGTCGCCTGTCTCTTTATCGAAGATTCTTTTTGGATAACCATCCTCACCTTGTGGCGAATACACTGCTTCCCAGATATCCCATTGCTGGCCCGAACGTGATTTTGTTCCCAGCGCCAACTCCAGGTGATTGCTCTCCTGCATGGTAGATTGTATCTGCCCAAGGTAATTGCGATGTGCGGGTATCGGTAGTTTTTTGAATTTCGAATCGTACCAATAGGCATTCTTCTGTTTGTAAATATCCACAAGAGAATAAGCACGAAAGTCAACCGGATCAGGGCACGCAGCAAAACATCCGTTAAACTCATCCGGATAAAACATCTGCACGGCCAGTGCTTCCCAGCCTCCGGTAGAACCACCGTACGTAAAGCGAGCCCAGCCCTGACCAATCCCTCTGAATTTCTTTTCTATCTCAGGAATCAATTCATACATGATGGCATCTCCATAAGGGCCGATGTTGGCAGAGTTCACAGCATACGAATCATCATAGTACGGATTGGCGTGCTGTATTTCGATCACGAGAAAGCGCGGGAAGTTTTTACTTGTCCATTGCTTATAAAAATTATAGGCTTCCTGTTTCTCGAATTTTTTATAGCCATAGATATTGAAGCGCGCAATGTAGTCCATCGTATCCATATTAGCCGGTGGAGGCTCCGTGTTGAATCCACCAAAATCATCTGGGAAATGACCATGAAAAACCATAAGCGGATACTTTGCTTCCGGATGTTCATCAAAGCCTTCGGGAATAAGCACATGTGCACCTATAAATGTAGGCTTGCCATAAAACTCTGTCAGCATTTTGCTTTCTATTTTTATGTGCTTGATGTACTTCGAATCTTTGGGTTCTTCAACAGGAGCAATCTTCTGATCCATCACAATACTGATTGTCTTGCTATTGGCAGAATCAATCGTAATCTTAACTGGCTTACTATAAAAATTACCTGGCTTCTTATTCCATTGCTGGCCTTCGCCCTGATCAGGAGGAAGCTTTACGGTGTGACCGGTTTTTAACTTATACGTTTCGTAGCGATTGATTAATCCTTGCACGAAATAATCACCAGCGGGTATGTCTTTCAGATAGCGAAAAGGAAAACCAAACGCATTTTCATTATTAATGAGCATCTCCTGACCAGGCTGAAGCCCCTCTACATCGACACCAAAAATGAGTTGCGCTCCAAGACCGTCATTCACCTGAAAGCGCGGTTCCGATTGGTCATCATTAGCGAGTATCAATAGCAGCCTTCCATCCTGAGCCTGATCGCTCATTTCTTTTGTGAATGTAAGTGAGAACTGCGCGGAAGGATGTGTCTTCTCTTTGGAACATTGAAAGAGTGCCACTGCAATAATGAAAGACAGAAGATGGATTTTCCTCATGAGTGAAATCAGATTTAGGTTTTTGAAGTTAGCATTCCCGCACGGTTGTTACTACTCTTAACTCCTGTTAATGATTAAAAACTTTGATGAATGGCGATCTTTGGGAGAAAATGGCTCTTCTATTTTGGCAGAAGCATATTATATTGCAGTACTAAGTAGCTGGCGATGGACATTTTTCTAATTGAAGACGATACAATCTATTCTGAGTTCCTGAGAAAGGCGCTCGGTCAAAATGCTTCGTACAAAATAAAAGTTTTTCACAATGCGGAAGATGCTCACGCGGCTATCAATGGTGAACTTCCGGAAGCATTGATTATCGACTATAAGCTGCCGGGCATGTCAGGCATCGATTTCTTTGAAAAAATAAAAAACAAAGTAAAGGAAGAGCATAAGATTATCCTGCTGAGCGCGCTTGACGATGGCAACATGGTGTTAAGCTTTATTCAAAAAGGTGTGCGCGATTACGTAATCAAGGATGAAAGTGTCATTGAATCGCTTCGCGCTATTCTTGATGGTTCGGAAGATGATTCTTATCTGTTTAAATGATGTCAAGTGATTTATTTATTTTGCCACGAAGACGCGAAGCCACTAAGATTGACATAAACGATAGGTAGTTGTGCACTTTGTGTGCATTTCCTTTGTGGACCTAGTGGTCAATAAAATCATCATCAGTTTTTTAACCAAGACTGCTGCTTTTTAAAAACACGGTAAACGTTGCTCCTTCTCCAACCAAACTATTGCAACTTACTTCACCTCCTGTTTTTTCGACCAGCGATTTTACAATCCATAGACCTAAGCCGGTAGAGCTTTCTCCACTGGTAGGCTGAGCAGACAGGCGCTGAAATTTCTGAAACACCTTGCTTAGATCTTCTTTCGTCATTCCCGGACCTTCATCTTTTATTTTAATCCTATACTTCCTTTCCCCTACTTCCTGCATTGAAACATAAATGGTTTTTCCTGATGGGGAAAATTTCACTGCATTGGAGAGAAGGTTTTCAAAGATGCGATTCAAGAAATTACGATCTGAAAAAATACTTGCCTGCTCCGGCCCTTCAAATTGAATAGTGATGTCTTTCTTCTCCGCAAGTGTGCGATAATTTTTTACCAATGCATTGAGCTGCGCGAAGAGATTTAATTCTTCAGGCGACATATCCATGCCACTGTCTTCCAGCTTACGATTATCAAGCAGATTGCGCATCATACTCAATCCGTCTACAGAGATCTGATGTATTTTTCCAAGGTATTCCTTTTGCTCATCCGAAAGATTGCCGGACATATCCATCAACTGTGCCAATGCAAAAATCCGATTGAACGGGCCTTTCAGGTCATGCGAAACCACACTTATAATTTGCTGCTTCTCATAATTGAGCTGTTGCTGAATTTCGTTTTGCTTCATCAGCTCACGCAGCTGCCGCTCGATCTCATCGCTCTGTATGCGAATCAATTTCTTGTGCCGGTGTAAACGGTGGTAGGTGATCCATAGCAATGCCATGACCAGCGCGAGGCTTGTTAAGATGATAGTAAGCCAGTAATTGGTCATCCGGTCGGAAGCAGAAGTAATTCTTCCTGACGAATCTAATCACCTTCGTGGGATAAACAAAGCGGGTGGCTACAGCTTCAGTTTGAAATCTTCTTTGTGATCAACCGGCACACGAATAGGAATGCCGTTCACTTTTGCCTTGAGATAACCTTTGTAATGAATCTCATATTTCTTTCCACCAAATAAACTTTTCAACGCATCCATCACGCCAAATTCCTTGAGTGAAAGATTCACTTCTATTGGTACTGTGAAATCAGATTTGGGTCGCGCCAAAGCACTGAGCTTCTGATCGACATAAGCCGATTTTTTGCCGTCCACAAAAACTTCCACATTGATTTCGCGCAGGCGCAGGCGCGATGAGTTGGGATTATAGAAAACGGCCTCGCCTTTCAACAGCGCATTCTCCAGATCGGTCTGATCGAGTGAGAGGTTTTTGACATCCTTAAAGATGATGGTGTCTTTGGGAACACACGAGGTGACGATAATTAAAACCGAAATAAAAAAGAATAAACGCTTCATAACTTAAATTTGCCCTGTGAACCGACTACTTCAAAATCAACTCGATGCTATTGCCGATGGCCTTGCTGAAAACGGATACGCTGTGATCGATCATTTCCTTTCGGAAGAAGAAGTACAGCACATCCTTCAGCTTGACGATTTTAAAAACGCTTTGTTACATTTTAAAAAAGCAGGTATCGGCAAAAATACAGACAAACAGATAAACGAAAGCATACGCGGTGATTATATACAATGGATCGATAAAGAAACCGCTGCTCCTGAAATTAAAGTTTACCTGAACCGGTTGGGGGAAATGATTTCACACATCAATCAATCTCTCTTTCTGAGTCTGAAAGATGCAGAAGTACACATGACCGTGTACCCGGAGGGAACATTTTACAAACGCCACCTCGATCAGTTTAAAAAAGATGATCACCGTAAACTGTCAGTGATTTGTTACCTGAACGAAGGCTGGCAGGAAAACCATGGCGGTCAGCTAAGAATGCATTTGCCAGATGGCGAGAAAGATGTGTTACCCATAGCAGGCCGGTTAGTTTGTTTTCGCAGCGATCAGATTGAACACGAAGTACTACCCGGCACACGTGAGCGCATGAGTTTAACAGGATGGATATTGGATCGAACTATTTAAATGCTGTTCTCGGCAAAAAGTGATAACCGCAAAGAAGCAGAGAAAGCAAAGAGGTATTTATAATATAATTCTCTGCGTACCTCTGCTCCTTTGCGGTAAAAAAAAATTACTTTGGAAACTGACTCTTATCCAACTTAGGTAGAAGTGTAAGCGCGTTTTTGTAATAAATCTTTTTCAGCACATCGTCAGGTAAGCCGATGCCGTACATTCTCCAGAAGGCATGATAGCGTTTGTGGTAAGGGAAGTATTCATCTTCGGTTTCCAATACTCTGAAGTAAGTTTCGTACTCATCAGGTACCCAGCTGTCTTTGCCAAATAAAACACGATCCTGGTATTTGGTTAAGAATGCTTTGGCGGCACGTGGCTGACGACCGAGTTCTGCAATCACGGCACCGATCTCGGTGTACATATTGGGAAGCTGATCCATTAACTGTGCTAATTTTTTAAGATCACTTCCATACCAGCCTAAGTGAGCATTGATGAATTTTGTTTTGGGGTGTTTTTTGAAAATGCTATGCTGCTCAGCGATTATTTTTTCCCACTTTACCGAATCAGTATCATGCCTGCGGCCGGGATGAAGTTTCAACTCTAACCAGCGCTCATTTTTTTTGTCAATAGGTTGCCAGAATGCTTTCGGATCGGCAGCGTGAATCAAAACAGGTATGCCCAGCTCACCACACTTGGCCCATACAGGATCGATGCGAGGATCATCGATGTGTACACGATTACCTTTGCTGTCATTTACGAAGAGTCCCAGTGTTTTATAAATTTTCAAACCCATTGCTCCGTTCTTCACATCGTTTACCAATTGCTGCACGGCACGCGTTGTCCACTGCGGATCATCTATTCCATTAAAATCCACATTGGTGAAAACAGCAAAGCGGGTTGGGTATTGTTTCTTATAATTCTCTACCGACTTTGATAAATGTTCGCCACCGCCATTGCCAAACCCACGGCCACTGAGGTTTACCATCACGCCCATGTTGAGCTTGTCCATCTCTTTGATCAATCCACTCAGGTCAACATTGTTCATGTTAGGCTGGTGATTGTGAATGTCGATGAAGGGAAACTTTGCGCGGGTGAGATGATGTTCTTCTACTACCAGTGAGGAAGGAGGGTCGTAGTCTTCAAAGTCCATCTTCATATCCAATGGTATCTCCTGGCCTTTTGCATACAGCGCAAGAATAATCAGTACTCCTATAAACAATTTTTTCATATCAGTGGCAGCAACTTTGTTTGCAGGCAATTTAATGAAAAAGCATTCGGTGGCTCTATCTGTTTGGGATGAATGGTTATTAATAATTACTTAATTGATAACCATTTTGAATTGGCGGCAGATGACACGGATTAACACAGATGAAATAAAGAACACGGTACACACTCTTGCTGGATAACTGCGGCCGGGATGGGAAGGGTTTAGTCATGCGCCTCGCATGACCGTAGCAAAGCGAAGCCCTGTACAGCCCGTAAAGCCGCCCAGATAAAATTAATGTACAATGATGGTGAAGGAATAACGTTTGAATGATGAACTATGAATTGGGTGGTGATGGAGTAACAAATCGTATTTCTCATTACCTTCGGGGCAAACTTTAAGTGAACTCATGCGATTATCCGGAATACTTTTATTGTCTTTGCTTTTTATCTGTGGATATGCTCAAACCAACGATGCGCTGCTGGATGGAGCAAGGAAAAAATTGACGGCCAAAGACTTTGTGGGAGCGAAGAAAGACCTGAGCAAAGTGATTGAGGGTAATCAAAAAAACAAGCAGGCATTTCTTCTTCGCGGTCAGGCGCGTCTGGGCCTGGAAGATTTTTACGGAGCCATTGCTGACTTTACTTTTTCATTGGAACTGGATTCTACTTTTGCTGAAGCGCTTAATAGTCGTGGTGAAGCAAAGATGGCGTTGGCCGATGATGATGGTGCTATTGATGACCTGGATAAAGCGATTAAATTCAATGCAAAGTACACAGCAGCTTATACCAATCGGGGGTTTGCCAAATACAACATCGAAGATCTGCAAGGTGCTTACTTTGATTTTTCGAAAGCACTGGAGCTGGGCCCCGTGGATGCCGATAAATATTTTAATCGCGGTATCGTGAAGGCGGAGTTGGGTGAATACATCAGTGCTATTGATGATTACAGCAAAGCAATAGAATCGGATAAAACGGATGCAGGACTATACAACTACAGAGGCGTAGCCTATTTTAACACCGCAAATTTTGAGAAGGCGCTGGCGGATTATGATCAGGCCATCAAGCTTGATCCTAAAGATGCAGTGAAGTTTGAAAACCGTGCACTGGCAAAGAGTGCCAAGGAAGATCTGAAGGGAGCACTGGAAGATTACAACAAAGCCATAGAGCTGGATAGTGAAGATGGCGAGACATTTAATCTTCGTGGTGTATTGAAGCATACCATGCAGGATTATGCAGGGGCCATTGAAGATTATGGCAAAGCCATTAAGATAGACGAAACCAATCCGACTTATTTTGATAATCGTGCGCTGAGCAAAACTGAAAAGGAAGACTATGCCGGAGCAGTGGAAGATTATTCCTCTTCGATAGAGCTTTATCCAAGTGACCCGGAAACGTACCTGGAGCGTGGTCTGGTGAAAATTTTAATGAACAACAACTACGATGGTTGTATGGATCTGAAGCGTGCGGAGGAAATGGGAGCAACGGAGGCGAAGGCCGCGATAAAGAAGAATTGTAAATAATCACGAGGATCTTGCAAAAAAAAGTAACCGCAGTCGCGGCTACTTTTTTTAGTTATCTCTGAAATCAATTTAAGATTTTAAACCTGCTGGCCCAACATATCTTGCATCGCCAAATGCAAGAATGGGTATAGCGATGAACGACAGGAAAATCAAAAGCAACGTCATTCCAATATCTTTTCCAAAGGATTTTGAAAACAAATTCAATACAATTATGATGATAATGAGATTGACGAACGGAATGATCAACAGAATTACCCACCACGCAGGTTTGCCGACAATCTCCAGAAGTACAATAAAATTGTAGATGGGAATAATAGCAGCCCAGCCCGGCTTACCTGCTTTTTCGAAGATACGCCACATGCAAAAAGCAAAGAAGATTAAAACAGCAAAATAGATAAACAGGAAAATACCAAGGCCCGCTAATATTGTGCCTTCATCAATTTGAGATTCATCCATAAGAATAGAGGTTAAAGGGTTAAAATTTATTGAGAAAGATAATAAAAGATCAGTAGATAATATTTATCCCTTATTCAGATTCTTAATGACAATGAGTTGCCTCTTCCTGAATTTCATCAAATCAAAATACAAATAGGTCAGTGTAGCGGGCAACAC
>NNBV01000305.1_pt1 | contig 33123 bp, 30 predicted proteins | sample 1173771 | NCBI WGS metagenome assembly NNBV01 (sample SAMN07173938, study PRJNA388173) | plant metagenome | isolation source: symbiotic tissue sample KVS11 | place: Norway: Troms, Kvaloya island | reverse complement strand
TTTGCATTTGCGACCCCACGAACAGCACCAGCCGTCCAATGGTAAATAGCCGATAGTCACGAAACTTAAAGGCTGCAAAGGGATCGTGTTGTGCAACCTCAAAGTTATGGGGCTTTGAGTTCTGTTTTCTCGAAGACATTTTTTAGTAGAGTTAAGCCTTCTTCAATGTTGGAAATTTGGTCTTCTGAAAGACCTGTCAACAGATCGGTAATATGAGCGCGAGTTTGATCTTGGGATTGCTTGAGATGATGTTTTCCATCTTCAGTTAAATTGAGCAGCACCCGCCGCCGCTCTTGAGGATGAGCAATCCGTTTTACGAAGTCGCGTTGTACCAAGCGTTCTATGGTTGCTGATGCCGTGGCAGAGGTGACACCTAAATGCTCTGCTAAGTCAGATAATGAAGCACCAGGATTGCGGTTGATAAATGCTAGCGATCGCAATTGAGGTATAGATAAAAAAGCGGCACTATGGGCACGCATATCCGCTCGGATAAACCGCATCACTAATGGAACTGTCTCCATTACTCTAGCGGCACATTCTTCGGAAGTTGCACCTTGATTAGGTTTATCCAAGGTCATGGGCTTGTTGTTCTCCTAGTTACATAGCCACCCGTGGATAAAGTTTTCCACCAAGGATGGCCAAAATTATTAATGTGAATAAGAGAATTGTACAATCCAGACCAAAGCCATAGATGCTAGTGCCATTCAACAGCATGGTGCTACGTAACCCGTCAACCAGATAAGTCAACGGATTTAAATGGGAAATGAACTTTAACCAACTTGGCATCAAAGAAATCGGATAGATGGCATTGCTCGCAAAAAATAACGGCATGGTTAACAATTGTCCAATACCCGTCATCCTTTCTCGGCTTTTCACCAAACAGCCAATAATTAATGAAAAAATACAAAATGTTCCCGCCCCCATTATGACTAGCAGCAGTACTTGGAGAATAGCTAGGGGATGAAGATTTAGTTTGACACCTAATAAAAATGACAATCCGTAAATGAATATTACCTGAGATAAGCACCGTACCCCACATGCTAAACCTTTGCCCAACACCATAGCTACACGGGGTGTAGGACTAGCTAAAAATTTATGGACAATGCCTAAATCTCGCTCCCAGATTAGCGTCATCCCACCACTAAAAATTGCCACAAACAAAATACTCTGAGCCAAAATGCCAGCAGAAATGAAGTCCAAATAAGGTAAGTTTCCTGTAGGAATCGCGCGAGTTCGGGAGAAAACTTGCCCAAAAATTAGCAGCCATAAAGCTGGTTGTACAGCCCGAACGACTAAATCAGTGGGATCGTGGCGGAGTTTACGGATTTCCAATTCTGCGATCGCCAGAGTTTTCGTAACTAGCTCTTTAATTGCAGAGATCAAATTTACTCGGACAGTGGGTGGTGCTTTAACCCAACCGTTGAGCAGTACGTCTGGTTCTTGCTGTGTCACGGTAGTTGACTCCTGATGTTAACTGGTCGCCTGTATAGTGAATAAAGACATCATCCAAAGTTGCATTTGGGTTATTTAAAGAAGCTTTTAAGTCGGTTGGTGTGCCTGTAGTAACGACTTCACCTTGCTGCATAATCGCCACTCGGTTACATAAGCTATCCGCTTCTTCTAAAAAATGGGTTGTTAAAAATATAGTTGTGCCGTAATCAGCACAGAGTTGTAGTACAAGCTGCCATACTTGAGTTCGAGCGATGGGATCTAGCCCGACAGTCGGCTCATCAAGAAACAGAATTTGGGGTTGATGGAGAACTGATATGCCAATTTCCAGCTTGCGGATCATCCCACCAGAGTAGTTTCTTACCAAGCGTTTCGCCGCATCTTGTAAACCCATGTATTCTAGAATTTCATAGATGCGGCGATCGCGTCCTTTGGCAGGTATTCCATACAGCTTGGCGAAGATTAAGAGATTTTCGTAACCCGTAAGACTACCATCAGCAGAGAGCGCCTGGGGTACATAACCGATAGCCCGTCTTACAGGATTGGGTTGACGAGTTACATCATAGCCAGCTAAGGTTGCTTTCCCTGCACTGATAGGCAGTAAGGTTGTCAACATCTTAAGAACTGTACTTTTCCCTGCACCATTGGGGCCAAGCAGTCCAAATACTTCGCCCTGTTCCACAGATATGCTGAGGTTGTTAACTGCGGTTAACTTCCCAAAACGGCGTGTGAGTCCCTGAGTTTCCAAAATCAATGGTTTTGGTTCGCTAGCAGGTTGCGATCGATTTATTTTGCCCGTCAGTATTGTCACAAGTTTGATGCACTTCTATTAATTAGTAAATCTAACTATTAGCTTCTCAATAGATTTACTAGAAGTCAATAGACTTCTGGCATAAATTTGAATCAGAGTAAAAAGAAACTCAGTAGGGTGGCGGCGAGGTTATTGATGGGTGAAGTATTACTGACAAATTAAGCGCAAAGACTTGCTAAGATAGCCAATAGGTGAGGAAATGTTCAGAATGCCTACTGCTGCCCAGCTAGAGAGTCTATACCGCATTGCCTATCAACTGACCTATGTTATGCTTCAGCCCATACATCTTGTTTGTGTTGATAATCGCACTCACAATGTGTATTTATTAGCTGGTTATAGCGAAGAACTGGAGTTTCAAATTCTACCCAACGGGGAGTTTGCTGATGAGCCGCGTTAACTATGATGCAATGTCTAATGACGAGTTGAGAGAGTATTTTCTCAAACATCGTAAAGATGAAACAGCATTTCAGGCGTACTTAAACAGAATTAACCAACGTCCACTCAGAATTATTGCATCTCTCAACGAGCCTGATTTTGATGAAAAGGTTCAGATCGCTATTCGTCAAAAGTTAGAAGCTGCAAAAAATGGTAGCAACCAGCCGTTTAACACAGCATTGGAGCCGAAAGACCAAGATTGATCTGTGAAATGACAATAATCACAGTTTACCCATCGCCCGTAAGTTCTTTATATCTTGGTCAAAATCCTCCACACCATAATGTACTGAAATTTGACGACTTGCGAGTAGGTGCTGAAAGGCTATACGGTTTATCCCTGCAAATCGGCTGGCTTGAGCAAGGGTTAACTTTTCTTTTTGAAAGAGCATCACCGCAATTTCCTGCTTCATTTCGCCTTCAGTCATCCGAGTTGCGGTTAATATTTCGTTAGGAATGACGACGCTCATAATTATAATCCTCTCTATCACTACTATTCTAAGCAGCTTGGCATCGCCAAGTGAGAATGAAGTAAATTTGCAGTCAGTATTGGTAACTCAGGCTTCCACAAGTTAGGGTGTATATACAGAAATTTTCTGTACGCTAAATAGCTTAGATTGCTTCATAAAGTACATGAGAAAGGTATGTATTGATGGATATAGTTATTGATGCAAATGTCATAATTGCCGATCCTTGGTTCCGCTCACAAAAGATGCGAGTGCTTCTGGACTTCGCGGAGAAGCGTTTTTCACAAGTGTTACTACTTGAACCTGTTGAGATGGAAGTTCGTGCTCATTTCAAAAGAGAAGTGACTGCGCTAGCTAAAAGTATTGAAGATGCAATTAAGAAGGCCGAACGAATAGGAATAAGAGATACACCTCAGTTTGATGCTAAAGAAGTATTTAACCGCACATTTACTGCATGGGAGGAAAATTTAGAAAAACTTGTCCGAAGTAGACGTTTGTTCCGCATTCCTCTTGAACCTTCTGTTTTACGTGAAGCGATACAAAGGGCTACGGAAAGAATACCACCATGTACTGAATCTGGGAAAGAACTCAGAGATACTATTATTTGGTTATTATTTATTGAAACTTGTAAAAAACGTAGACATGGAGAACAATATGTCTTCATCTCTCAAAATACAAAAGATTTTGCGGCCCCAGACAAAACTTCATTGCGTCAGGAACTTGTAGGTGATCTAGCTCAAAATGGCTTAACAGCTTTATATTACCCTTCACCCGAAGCTTTCAACAAAGAACATGCAGAACGATTTGAACATATAAATCTTGAGTGGGTTCAAGCGAGACTTAATTTGGATGAAATTGAAAATAGCGTTCGTGAACGCTTGAAGGGAGTTAGGAGTTCTTACTTTCACATTTCTGATTCTGATTATCGAAATTACTATGAGCCAATGTTTGTAGAACATATTAGGCATTTAAATGTTGAAATCACTGAGCCAGTGTTGATTTGGGATTTTGATGAGCATAGTATAGAAGTTAGTATAGGGTGCGGTATAAATGTAGAGGCGAGTGTAGAGTGTAGAAGAGTTAATGCTCCAAGAAGCACTAACTTTTATAGCGATTATTATGAAGACATAGATGATGATTTTCCATATACTCGTGTTTTAAACTGTGATGCTGAACTAGGCGCTGACATCTCAGCTACAGTGTCAGATGATTCACTTGAGTTTACCAACATTGAAGCAATCTATCCTATCTAATCTGTAGGAAGCGATCGCCTATGCTAATTTTGAGAGCGATCGCATAAAAAATTTTTCAGAATATGGAAATCTCTAGCGAGATGACTAAAAGTACAATTAAGTTGCTGGATGTAGTAGCACTGACAGTTGATTTGCGTGAATACAACCTGTACCGGGGTCAAGTTGGCACAGTAGTAGAATTATTAGCTGATGGCGCTGCATTTGAGGTTGAATTTAGCGATCGCTCTGGCCGCACTTATGAATCTGTCGGTTTACGCCCAGAGCAAATTATGGTGTTACATTTTGAGCCAGCATCCCCTGATTCAGTACGATCAATGGTGACAGCATAAGTAGTTGTGCTTTATTTTGATGCGTAAAAATTAGTTGTCTTACAATAAACATCCTGAGAAAGCCTTAGCGAAGAAAATTGCCCGATGTTTGCAGCAGCTAGAGCAAACTCCGCGATCGCACCCTAACATTAAAGCCCTCAAAGGAGATTATATAGGGTAATATCGCTACCGAATCGGGGACTACAGGGTTATCTACTCCGTAGAGGATGAACTGGTTCAGGTATTTGTTGTAGCGATCGCCCATCGCAGCGAAGCATACGAACCTTGAATGCTAGTTTGTAAGCAGCAACAGCGATCTCCAGTCCTTGTAGAAACGCCGCATAATAAATAATTTCAAAGCGATCGCCTTTTGTAGTGTAAACAGCGATGTCTAAATTACGACTTATATAACATCTCTAGTTATCTTCAACATTTTATTTCCACCAGGCTGTAGTTCGTATTCAACTTTTTCAATATCTATCTTGTAACCTTGTGAAGTGTAATATTTTACTATTTCATCTAAATGTGGTGAATGTTTCCACATTAAAGTTATGAGAGGAAATATTCTAACTTCTTTAGCAATACGCAACATCTCACCTACTGAATTTAAGTGAAAATCGTAATCGAGATGGTCAGAATATAAAAATAATAAATGCGAACAAAGAGCTATATCAAACTTTTGATTATCATAAGCCAATTTTGGTAATTCACCGACTGCATATCTGTTGCTATTTTTGCCAGCTTCATAATCAGACAGAAATTCTTGAATAACTTTGACTCGATTGTGTCGCAAATCATCCGGGGATTTATGATAGCTCCATACCCAATCATTTGATGTAGCCTTGACTTGATTAATGATGTTATCTACCACTTCATTAAATCTTTGCAATATTTCCTCACTAGAAAATTGGTACAATGGGTCAACAGAAACTACACTTTTACCCTGATGTGTCATTTCTGCATTAAAGCTTGCTGGCCCATCCCCAATTCCAATGATTCTTTTATTTAAATCTGCATTTGTTAAATTGAAGATTTTTATATATTCATCCATTGATCTCCCAAAAGGGACTACTTTATCTAGAACCATTGCCATAGAATTTCCCTTGTAAATAAACTGATGAAGTAGGATAATATAGGAATAATTTTTTATTTCTGAACTGATTTGCGTAGACAAAGAATAGGCAATAGGCAAGGGGAAAGAAGGCTTCATAGTTATACTGAGCTTTTTCAAAAATCAAATATGATCCCTCCCTATAGCAAATTCAAAATGTTTTACGCACTATAAAACTGTAAGTTATTTTACAACCTTTAAAATATTTTAAAATATTTTTACCTTTAAACATTTACCTACTTTAAAGCGTAGGCGTAGCCCATCGTAGACATCGCTCTATTCTCAATAGTGAATATTGCTGATTTTCGATAGCTAAAACCCTTGTTATTACGTTGTTTTCAAAAGTCTATGGTTTACTGATATAATTGTTTTAGTATTTCACCCCAAGCTACAGACAAATGCACCAAAGTGTGACAAAGTGTTTTAATAGGAAGTGATATAACTTATCGTTGAGATATGCGATTCGATGAATTAGAAAAAGAACGTCAACGCAATAGAACTCTTGCTCAAGAAAAGTTTTCTGAACGCATATCAGTTATCAAAAACTGTATTGATACACAGCATCAATATGTTGAATTATTTTTCGGTTTGCTTGAACACCGTCACCTTACGCAGCATGGTGATGCAGAAAAACCAATATTTTCGGCAGTGATCAAAAATGAAATTGCTCTTTACTCAAGCCTAATACTAACTTTAGATGGTTTGTTTGCATGGTTCAGGTTTAGCATTACTACGATCAGTTTACGAAGCTTTAATGATTGCGAAGTTTGCTTCTCTACGAAAAAATGATAATCTCATATCGAGGTGGATAGCTGGAGAAACAATTTATTTTTCAAATGCAATTTTGAAGAAAATTGTTACACCAGAACTCAAAGAGTTAAAAATTCTTTGGGAAGCATTATGTAATGTATCCCACGCGACTATTTATTCATATCAAGTTTTAACGAGGTTTGAAGATATAGAAAAAGAGATAACAGCTAACCTTGCTATTTTGATAATGTTATTGGGTTGTAATTTTCATTTAATTAACAAGCACTATATCACTAAAGAAATGGCATATTTAGCAAATAAATATCACAGTCAAGAAGGCGAGTTTCAATGTCGCCGAGATGCAGCAAAGATTGCTGTTCAATCAGCTACAATATTTATTTCTCCTCAAGCTCGGCAAGTTGTTAGGGAGTATTCGAGGCTTTGGCAACTAGCTCCTTCTATAAATTTATAAATCCAAAGGAGTGTTTTCTGTTAACGATTAGTTGTGATGCAGAGGTTACTTGCTTGCCACCACGTACTCAAGAAATATAGAGCAAGTAGTGCTATTGGAGCATACGCTACGCCCCATCCAACCTGAAAAATAATAATCTAAATCGCACGGTAATAATAAAGTTTTTCAAGAAATTTTATATTTTTGTGAATTCTCTTGCTGCCTATACTACCTCTAATGCTTATTCTTAGGACTTTTGCAGCTTACCTAGCTACCTTCAGTTCTCACCTTGACTAATCAAGAAGGTTAAGAGAAACTAACTAAATACTGATGCATCTGCTTATAATATTAATAAGTTTTGTAAAGATTCTGAGACATATATGTTGAAAGATGGAACATTAGTTAACAAATGGCAGGTTTGTATCTAAGTAAAAATGTTCCTACGGCTATATTTATAGCCTTCTGCTAAGGCAGTACAATTCAAGCGTACTTATCCTGGTTGGCCAAAAGAATGGAGACATTAGAGTTCATAATTTATCCAGACGGTCGGGTACAAGAGAAAGTCACTGGCATTGTGGGTGCTTCTTGCGCTGAGGTTACAGCAGCAATAGAGGCACAGTTGGGGCAAGTACTTAATCATGAGCCAACCTCAGAATATTTCGCCGCGAAGGTGCAGCAATCTAATGTGGCGAATACACACACCACTTACAGCGATTGGTAAGTTTTCACAGTAGTTTAGTGTTATTAATTCACAACCACCATGTCACACTTTAGCCAAATTAAGACTCAAATCCGTAACCTTGATTCTTTGAAAGATGCTTTGACTGAATTGGGCGTAGACTGGAAACCCGGCCCACGCGAAGTCCGTGGCTATCGCGGTCAAACCCATCCTGCGGAACTTAGTATTGAGCAGGAAAATGGCTATGACATCGGTTTTAGATGGAATGGCAAGGAATATGAACTGGTGGCTGACTTGCAATATTGGCAGCAAGATTTATCTGTAGATGGATTTTTGCGCCAGGTAACACAGCGCTATGCTTATCAAACAGTTGTCAAAGAAACCGCTCGTGTTGGTTTTCAAGTCTCTGAACAACAAAAAAATGAAGATGGTTCAATTCGCCTAGTAGTACAGCGCTGGAGTGCCTAATGGCTGATTTTCTGCCGTCGCCGGAAGAAGAAGAGAACCGTTCCGGTTTGGAACCAGAATTAGGGGGTTTCTTACGGGATACCCCAGAACGTTCTGGTTTGGAACCGGAATTGGGCGGTGTGCTGCGCCAAAATGGTGTTTATGTTGACGAAATCACCTGTATTGGTTGCAAGCATTGCGCTCATGTTGCGCGTAACACCTTCTACATTGAACCAGATTACGGGCGATCGCGCGTGGTTCGCCAAGATGGGGACGCTGAGGAACTTATCCAAGAAGCAATTGACACGTGTCCGGTTGATTGCATTCATTGGGTTGATTACACTGTTCTGAAAAACTTAGAAGAGGAGCGCAAATATCAGGTAATTCCTGTAGTGGGTTATCCGGTAGAACAGGCAGTTGCTGCTAGCGAACGTCGGCGTAAAAAGCAAAAGTTAAAGACCAAAAAATCCCGTTATTAAGATAAAAATTTTAAATCAATACAATAAAGGACTGGATATACCAGTCCTTTTGTTTTTCGTAATATAGTTAATTTCTGATGCCTAAATAACATCAAGTAGGAAAAAGTAGTATTGTTTGATATTCCTGAAACAGCTTTTTGGTAAAGCCTGTTAATCCAAAATTGCTATGGCTGCCTTCATTTTAAATTGAGAGGATCGTGTTGTGAAAGCAATTTTTCGACTTTCGCCTCATCTAACCTAGCGGTTAATCTTCTAGTTTCATGCAAGTCTCTAGTAGTTTTCGCCAAAGTAAAAGTTGAGCCAACAGAAAAAGCTAAACCCATACCCATAAAGCCTTTTACCCAGCTATCAACAGGTAAGTTTACAATGCCGAAGGTGGTCATAGAAATAGAAAATACAAAAGCTGCCCAAGTTTGAATAATCCAAGCAGCACTGTCTTTTTGAGAACCAATTGTTTGCATATTCCCTACCTTTGATATAACCAATTTCTACCAATTCGTAATTAAGAGGCGTTAGATTTAATCTAGATTTCCAGACTTGGATCTCTAGTTTGATTTTGGAGAATTGGTATTAACAGTGATTGTATTGAGTGGTAGGTTTACTGGTATTAATAGTAAGACCAGTTTGGTAACTGGACTCCAAAAAGCAAGCTCAAGAGCAATTGGATTAAATAGAAACTGGCACAAGATTTGTACCAGTTTTACAAGTGGCATTAAAAGGATTAGTTTACTTATTGATCTGAAAAAGTCTGTACCTTGCCATCAGGACTGAGAACAACTCGAATTCTGACATTTTGCCCGCGTGTATTAGCGGAAACAAAAGGTTTACCAACTTCAGGCATCCCAGTGCTATCAACGAATTCTCTTGCTGCCTTATTCAGGGGAAAAATTCGTTCAACTGTGCCGTCAACACTGACTATCAAACTGTACTCTAATGTTTGTCCTAGGCCAGTGGGTGGTTGCCAACGCTTTGTTAGGTACTCTCTAGCTTCTGCTATTTGAGGTGTATCAAATAACGTACCAGTAGCCACTTCTGTGGATGTGGGGGTTTTGCGTCCGTCCCCTAATTGATCGATAAAAGGATTATTATCCGCAGTTCTAGAGGAGGGAAGTTGTGAAGTAGGTTTCTCTACAGGAGAAGATTGTCGTAGAGAATTAATTCTTTCCTCTAGCTGTTGGGAGTTTAGTGAGGAGGGTTGGATAGGAGTATTGCCACCACTATTATTGGGTATTGTGCCAATAGACGGGGGAACTGGTGAGATATTAGTTGGTAAACTGCCTGCGTTAGAAGATAGTCTGGGTGGCAAATTCCGCAGTTGAGGAAGAGTACCAGTTTGAGAGATTGACCCTGTAGGGTTCTGTCCCAGATTTGGTAATATGGCAATTTCCTGTCCTGGGATTTTGCTGGATGGTGCGATTGCTCGATTGTTGGGAAGAGTTGCAGTCGTTCTCTGAGGTATTGTCAGCGCACTATTTGGAAATAGCGGTGGCGGGGTAGAGAAACTAGAACTAGGGACTGTTAGAGGTGCTTGGGGTAAAGTCGATGTGGCAAGTGGAGGGGTGGAAGTTAGTGAATTACCTGATGGAGCGGTGAGTCCGGGTTCAGGTGTAGGGAAGTTTAGTGAGGGTGAAGTTTCTAAAGCAGTCTTTACTGCTGCTGGATCTGATGTTTTGGCTGTCTGCTGTTGCTTTTCCCTAATGTTGTTAGCGTATTGCCAAGTAACTGGTAAAAAGCCTATACCTAATACTAATACTGCGGCAATAGGCGCCCAGGCAGGGAACCTCAGAGTCGAACTCGTGCTGTTGAGATTGGGGAGTGCCATAACATCAGTTGAGTATTCATCTAAAGCACTTGCCAAATCGAATAGTTGCAGCAGACTGAGTTGAATTACGGGGCCGGATGAGTGGTTGGCGAGAGAACCAAGGAATAAGTTGTGAGTTAAATAGCTGCTTGGTTCTAAGCGGATATTTGCCCCTGGAATCTGGTTACTAAAGGAATTTAATGTTTTTGTTGAGGACTTTAATTCCGGCTCATCCAGTGCTGTAGTTGACTGCTGGGTACCGGAGAAACTGACCCAAAAGCTTTCTGGAGACTGTTGGAGGAATTGCTGTACATAGCTTGTGACGACATCACATAAAGCTTCGAGTTGTTCGCGATCGCCCCGAATTGGTACTCTGTGTTCTTCTGGTAGTCGGGGATCATCAAAACGTAGCTCAAAGCTCAGGTGTTTAAGGACAGTTTTCCCCATCCAACGGGACAGAGGTGAGCTTTGCGCGAATATTTCTAACGTGCAAGTCGGGGGTGTATAGCAACGAATGACAGAATTTGATAGAGGCATGACAGGAACTGCGAGGAAGACTATTTTTGGGATTTTGCAAAAAATTGAGCCAGTTGTTTGCAAAGAAAAGTTGGAACGGCGGATTCCTCCACTCAGAACGCAAGTCAGGTTCCTTCCGTTATGCAAACTGGTGTGCGAGGGGGAAGCAGTGCTGATAGTGCATCGCTCAAGAGCTAGCGACGATCAAAAGAGTTTCCTGACCTAGCAAACTTTCATGAGCAAATTTTGGTTGAGAAATTTCAAATCTAAAATCTAAAATTTTGTTGAACGGTCTATAAGTGCTAGCCAGAGACGGCGATGCCCACCAGGAGCACTGTAAAAAAGTAAATCTACAAGCAGTTTTAGGGCCAGGTTGGTTAGTAAATCCGTTGAGATTTGCTCGTCCTCTTCCATCCGCTCTTGGTAAGTATTGCAAAAAGCATCAATATAATCTCCAAGTAAAGCAGCCTGGTGAGGTTCCCGGTTATTTTCTGCCATTTGTTCCAACAGACCGACAGCGCGGCGAATCAATTCCTGGTGCTGTTTGGCTAGGTAGCAGATGATCAAAACAAGCGATCGCGCTTCTTCGACATCTAGCTTTTTTCGCCCTCCTTGACCTTTGCGTAGGGGATTTGATTGGCGCAGTCGCCACAAAGCTACGCGGTCTGGCACTCTTGACTCTAAATTCAGATCAGTTGCCGCCGAAAGCATAGCCTCTGAACCAATCCCAGTTAAGGTTTCTAGCGCCAACAGCACCAAGTCTAATTGGGTTTTGATATTATCCCACTGGACTGTGTTTGGGGCTGGAAGCTTGATTAAATCCTCCCACTGGGAATTTGGAGTGGCTGAGTTGGCGGCCGAGTGCATAACTTTTAGCATAGGTGATCAAGCTGATAGGGGATGTTGCTGTTACCCATTTTGAAACCAGACTCTTAAGCATCAAGCTTGGTTTCCTATAGCTATGAGCCAGAGGCTTCAGTTAGCTTTTTCTATGTGGTAAACAGCAGGTATCTTTGTCCTACTCTAGATGAAAATTTATTTTCGACAAAGTAGAAAATTATCAATTCTAGTTAAGGTTTAGTCAATTTTCGCTGCTAGCCCCGTACAAGTGTATAAATAAACTATTGTTTTGAATGCTAACCGCTAATTATCGCTAAGTAATTATTTAGAATACCTCCTAGATTTATTTGCGGTTTTAAATTTTGAAATTTCTTGATGTTTATTACTTGCTCTTAATGTATACATAATTACTATACAAATCTTTTACCTGTTTAAAGGCGCTTCTCTCTGCTGGAAATAACCCCAACCCAGTTTCGCTTATGTGCAGCCTGTTATTTCAGGAGAGGCTGGGCAACATCAGGAAGATTGATGCTTCTATGAAAATTTAATAAAGTCAGCGTTTGAAGATGTTAGCCAATTGATTTTTTCCAACTTAGTTGGTATTATAGCTCTAACCGCAAACCACGCACATATCAGAACTCATTTATAAACTGGATGAGTAGAGGTAAAAGTTTAGACATTTACCACAATCCATGCTTCAGTATGAGTCATAGATAATTCACTGAGTAGTAATAGCAACGCAATAATATAACAACTATGAAAAAGCATTTTTTTGCCTTTTCACTGATAGCCTGTGCTGTCGGTGTCACTCTACCAACTCAAGCATTTGCAGTTAAGTTATACGGTGCTGGTAGTTTGCGGGATAGCCTAACAGAAGTAGCTGAATCTTTTAATGATAAATATGGGATTCCAGTAGAAACGCGATTTGGCCCGTCTGGTTTAACACGAGAATTTATAGAACAAGAATTCTCCGAAACCGGAAAATCCGCAGATGTTTTTGCTAGTGCAGATATTGATAACCCTCAAACATTATTTGAAAAAGGTTTAAGTGAACCTGTAGTTAACTTTACTAGCAACCGCATGACTGCTGTTGTCAGATCAGGACTTGGGATTACATCAGATAATTTGTTGGACTTTTTGCTAAAACCCGAAATCAAGTTGGGAACCTCGACGCCAATAGCAGATCCATCTGGTAACTATGCATGGCAGATATTTGACAAAGCCGATCAGGTTACACCTGGTAACTCTCAAATTTTGAAGGATAAAGCTTTGCAGCTAGTAGGTGGTAATCCGAATGCTCCTATAGTTCCTAATGGCAAAAATAATTTAGTTTACTTTTTAGAAGAGACAAAACAGGCAGATATATTTTTAGCTTATTACACCAGTGGCAAGACTGCCCAAGCAACAGAAGGCGGTGACAATCTACAAATAGTAGAATTACCCGAATATTTAGCAACAAAAGCTAATTATGGATTGACTACACTGAAAAATGCCGATCCTGATGGGGAAAAATTAGCTGGATATATCTTGTCACAAGGAGGGCAAGAAATTTTGGCAAAATATGGATTTAGCGCCCCCTCTACTTCTATTCCTGAACATCAGGGTGCAGGTGGAATTTTACTGGCTGTAGGTGTAGCTTTAATCCTGAATAAAAAGCAATTAATTAAATTAGGCTACCACAGGTAGAAAACTTACTAATTTTGTCTTGCTCTGAATCAATCTCATAGTACATTCAATCAGGAATCCAAATATGAATAAGCTCAATATATTTTCTTTTTTATCTCAACCAATAGCAAAGGCGAGTATAGGTCTGATAGCAGGGATTTCATCCAGTATTCTGCTTACTAGCCCTATCCATGCAGCTACCCTTGGTCAAAATCTTATTGTTAATGGAGATGCAGAACAAGGTCAAGGAGATCCCATCGGTAATGCTGTTGGAACTGATATACCCTTTATCCCTGGCTGGATTCCAACTGATAGTTTTAGTGTGCTGCAATATGGAGCGACGGGTTTTGAATTTACTAACGCCTTGGGTAATATAGTCGCTGTTAGTGGGCTTCCTGATGCTAATAGTTCGGGGCCAAGTGGACGCGGAAAAAATTTCTTTTATGGTGGTGCTAATAGAGATTCATCAAGTGCTTCTCAATTAATTGATATAGCTGACCTTGCTTCCATAATTGATGCTGGTCAAGGAGCATACGATTTGAGCGCTTGGTTAGGTGGCTACGATACTGATTTAGATAATGTGAAATTTAGTCTTAATTTCCTTAATCAAGATGGTCAATTTATCGACACAACATTGATTACTTCTCCCACTCCAGACGAAAGAAATAACACAACAGGTTTATTATTCAAGTCCACGAATGGCTCTGTTCCCGTCGGTACAAGAAAGATTAATGTTGCTCTAGATATGAACTATGTTCGCGGGCGCGTGAATGATGGCTATGCTGATAACCTTTCGCTAGTAATCACCAAAGTTCCAGAACCAACAATCTCTGGTTTCTTGCTAGTTATCTCATCTTGTCTCATGGTATGGAAATTACGTAAAAATAGCCAATCATTGCAGTAGATTACATTCTCTTCAGCCTAACTTTGGGTGATAAAATCATAAATGGGTAGCTAACAATAATTTTATACCACTAGACACAACATTTTTAAGTAGCCATTGATGATAATTTCAACTAAATCTGGCTACTAATCTGCTGTCTTATCCACGCACGAAATGCTTTCATTGTCGCATTTCTGCCATTGGTTTTACTTAGCATCAAATATTCGGGAATCACTTGGTTTATTGGGAGATTGGGGAAAATATAACTGGTATTTGATTCTACATACTTACCATCAAAAAGCACGCTTATTTCTAACTTGCTTCCATTCCATCGCCACAGTTCTGGTACTCTCAAAGATTGATAATTATTGAAACGAGTGCGGGAGGTAATATCAATTTCAATAGCTAAATCTGGAGGCGGGTCGGTTTCTAAATTGATTCTATTTTTGCCCCTAATTTTAGCTTCATTTTGGATATAGAAACAATCATCGGGTTCTACCCCAGCATCCATACTTTCCTTATCAAAAGTTGTAGAACCCAAACTCCAAAATTCCAGATCAAGTTCTTCTAATAAAACTTTTATCAAGTCGCCAATAATAACTTTAGCTACTTCATGCTCTGGCAATGGAGCCATTATTTCTAGCACCCCTTGACTGTAACCTATCCGCGAACTGCGATTGTCTCCTAATTCTGCTAAAATGCGTTTGTATGCCGACCAGGAGACATCTTTAATCAACAACTGATGACCGGCTCTAACAATTAGTTGATTCAGTTCAAGTAACATAGCATTCCTGCTTTTTATTTGATGTGAGCAACGGTAACACCAGTGCCGCCATCTGCTTGTTCTGCTGGTTCGTAGGTCTTCACTCTGGGATGCTGTTGCAAAAATGCGTGAACTCCTTGTCGCAGTTTCCCAGTACCGTACCCGTGAATAATCCAGACTGGGCCTGTAGCTTCCGAAATAGCTTTATCTAAAATATATTCGGCATCAGCTACTCGTTTTCCACGCAAATCGATGGTATTTTTGGAAGTCCGAATTTCTGGGATAGCTGGCGGTGGGGGGGTTACTGCTGCTGGGGCTGGTTTGGCTTTAACAGCTGGTTCGGGTTTTTGACCATCTAGAGATTCTACATCTTGCAACTTCACGTTCATCTTCATTAGCCCAAAGCGAACGCTTAACTCGCCATCTTCATCAGGGGCGGTGATCACATCTGCTATCTGTCCCAATTTTGGAATGCGGACGCGATCGCCTACTTTGGGCATAAATCCAGCTTTTGGTTTTGCTGGCGTTGCTGGCTGATATTGCTGGCCAATTTGATTTAAAGCATTGGTGGCTTGCTGGGCTTCTTGGGCTGTGGGCGTACCTTTCTGCAAGCGCCGAATCACTTGAGCAATTTCACCTTTCGCCTGAGCGATCGCTTGTTGGACTGCTACTTCTTGTGAAGCCCGCAAGCTGCTTTCTCTCTCCTCCAAACTTGCAGCTTTTGCTGAGACTTGTTTGTATAAACGTTCCGCTTGCTGCAACAAACTTTGGGCTTCCGCAGCTTTGGTTTCTTGGCGGCGGCGTTGCGCTTCTAATCCAGCAATCACCTGGTTAACTTCATCTGTGGCCTCTCCAACTTGAGTTTTCGCTTGTTCTACCACTTCTGGTTTTAATCCCAAGCGCAGGGCAATGGTTAAGGCATTAGAACGTCCAGGTATGCCCCACAACAAACGGTAAGTGGGTGAGAGAGTACTTTCGTCAAATTCTACAGAAGCATTTTCAAACCGATCATCTTCGTATTTCAGGGCTTTAAGTTCCCCGAAGTGAGTGGTGGCAATAGTTAGTTGGGCATGGTTGGCTAAATATTGCAACAAGGCGATCGCTAAGGCGCTACCTTCTACTGGATCGGTTCCTGCGCCGACTTCATCAAGTAAAACGAGTGATTGGGGATTGGGTATTTCCTTTTCCCCATTCCCTAATGCTTCTAAAATCCGACTAATTCGGCGGATGTGTCCAGAGAATGTGGATAAACTTTGCTGTAAAGATTGTTCATCGCCAATATCTGCCAGCACTTTATCAAACCAAGGTATTTCTACTGGTTCACGAGCGGGGACAAATAAACCCACTTTGGCCATCAATGCTGCTAACCCCAAAGTTTTTAAGGTTACAGTTTTACCGCCAGTGTTTGGCCCGGTAATCGTCACTACCCGAATTAGCGGGTTTATCAGCAAATCTACAGGAACTACTGGTTGCCCTTGTTCGTGCTGTTGTTGCCACACTAACAGAGGATGTCGTAAGTTCCGTAAGGTAATGATTTCATTGTCTTCACGCTGGATAAATCGCGGGGGATTTGCTCCTAGCCAGTAACTATATCGGGATCTAGCTGTTGCCAAATCTAAAGTAGTCGCGATCGCTAACAACCTTTCTAAATCTGGTTTGACTGCGGCTACTTGTTCTGTCAAAACGCGGCGAACCGCTTCTTCTTCGGCTTGCTCTCTTCTGATAATCTGCCGTAGTTGGTTGCCCAAAGGCACTACTGAATTCGGTTCTACGTATAGCGTGGCACCACTGGTAGAGGTATCGTGGACTATACCGGGGATGGCATCTTTTTGTGGTGCTTTTACGGGGATAACATAGCGATCGCCCCGTTGCGTAATTAGCTGTTCTTGAACTGCCCCAGATTTTGCCTGTAAGATATTTTGCAGCTTTTGGGTAATTTGGCTGCGTAATCGCCGCAAGTCTGTGCGAATTTCTCCCAGTTTTTGACTCGCGCGGTCAGTTACCTGGGCCCGTTCATCAATACATCGGTGAATTTCCTGTTCTAGTTCTGGATAAGTCCGCAAATCGGCAACCAAATCAGTCAATATCGGCAAATCTTCCTGATTGTCAATGACACGGCGCAAATTTCTGGCACCAGCGAGGGTAGTAGCGATCGCTAAAAGTTCATCCCCTACCAAAACTCCACTGCGTTCAGCCCGTTCTAAGGAATCACCAATATCTTGAATTCCTTCAAATGACAGTCCTGTAGTCAGGCGATTTTCCAGTTGGTAGACTTCTTTGGTTTGCTCTAATAACTGTTCACTTTGGATCTGAGAATCGGGTATTTTCAGATTACGCGCAGCTGTCGCCCCCAGCTTAGTTGCCGCAAAGGTGGCAAGGTGCTGACAGAGGCGATGCCATTCTAATAGTTCTAAGGTTTCAGATTGGATCAAGGTTTCAACATCTAATCTGAAATTATCGTAACAATTCTAGCTCCCAGATGGATAAATATTATCAAAATGTTGAGTCTAGCCAAAATTAATTTAACCATGAATTACAGTATCAAAAGCAACAGAGAAATTAATTAGGTGGCGGCTATTTCTTGTGCCAAAACGTAAGGCTGGACGATGAGGGTATTAAATCGCTTACTGCGCTCAACATTCCATTCTCCCACTTGTACTGTCGTGGGTTTGGTAATCAATTGCTCATCAATCCACAGTTCCACGGATGGAATATTATCGCTGGCGATCGCTACTCCCACATCCACCAAGTTTAACTCCGGTGCTACCAAAATCACTGCATCTCGTTGTACATGAGGAATTAACCACTCCCACTCTGCCTCATCCAAAATTTCTGTTAATTCCGCTCTTAAATCCGACATCATTCCCCAATATTTATTTATAGATAGCTATTTTTACATTATTCACTAGTTCCTGACAAATGACCAATGACCAATAACAAATGACCAATGACCAATGACAAATGACAAATGACTAAACTTCAGATTTCATTTCATCAATTTCAAACAAAGACACTATTACTCCAGCGATGGGAATAGATATAAAAACACCTAATAATCCTGCTACTCTAGCGCCTATTAGCAAAGCAAAAAACACCACTACCGGATTAAGATTTAGCGCTCCTTGCATAATTCGGGGCGCAATCAAGTTGTCTTGTATCTGCTGGAGAATAATACAGGCTATCAATGCTTTCAATGCTAACCAAACACCTTGAGATAAGATAAATAGAATAACTGTACTTACTCCTAATGTCGCTCCTATTCCAGGAATAATATCAAGAATTCCGACAATTATTGACAATATCAAAGCAAAAGGTACTTTTAATATTATAAAAACTATAAACGTCGAAAGTGTTAAAAATGCGCTTAATAATAACTGACCCCTAAAAAATCCTAAAAAAGAGCGCCTCATTATATTTGTAAATCTATTGCGGCGCTGCTTTGGTACTATTTTTAAAATAAAATTCCACAGTTTCTCTCCATCTAATAACATGAAGAAAGCCACAACTGCAATCAAGATAAAAGTCACAAAGTTTGTCATAAACCCTTGTAAAATAGCTAAACTAGTCACAAGAGTTGATACAGCTTGATTTCGCAATTGTTCTTCAATAAAACTTAAATCTATCTGTAAATTACGGTTTCGCAAAAATACTTCTAGTCCCTCTAATAAAGGTACTAAAGAATTTAAAAATGCAGTAATACTATCAATTAATTGTTGTCCTTGAGATAAAACTGTTAAGCCCACAGTAATTATTAGACTGCCAATAATCACAATACTGAGCAAGAAAACGAGACCAACAGCTACACCGTGGGGCAAAAAACGCCGCAGCCCTTGTACAGGATAGCTGAGTAAAAAGGCCAAAATTGCCGCAAATGTGAAAATCACAATGACTGCTTCAAAGTAAGCTAAAAGCTGTACAATTGCCCAGCCAGAAGCAACTAAAAGCAAAAAGCGGACTAATGCCAGATTATTTAATCGCTCCCAAAAATTCTTGGCTTCAAAGCCGCTCATAATGCTGTTTAGGGTGAAATTGCTAGTAGATTTGCCTAGCAGTTGCATTTAAGCACAAAGTCTAATGTCATTGCTAGAGCAGATTGACCTTAAACATACAGAGATAAAGGGGCGATCGCTACCTCCCTAAAGCATACATTTATCGCTTCTCTAGCTCATCTTCCTAAATCATGCATTTCGTTAATTACCGTGGCACACTTTTGTGTTAGACTCTCCAGTTCCTCTTTATTACTGGAACTAGGAGCATCTATCAAGTTACCAATTCTCACAGTAATGGGAACTGCACGGGGTAGAGGCGATCCTTTTTGTAAAATCTCCTCAGTACCCCAAACACTGACTGGTAGTATTGGGGCTTTTGCTTTCGCCGCCAGCAACAATGCGCCTCTTTTGGGGTCTGTAATTCGACCATCTGGGGTGCGGGTACCTTGTAAGAAAACACCGACAGCCCAACCTTTATTGAGATATTCTAGGGCGGAACGGATGGCATTGCGATCAGCACTTCCCCGACTCACCGGGTAAGCACCATACAATTTAATCGCTTGCGCCAAAACGGGGATATTAAATAACTCTTCCTTAGCCATGTACGCCACTGGACGACGTACACAATTTGAGACAATCGGTGGATCAAAGTAACTAGCGTGATTACTCACTACCAGTAGCGGCCCTGATTGGGGGACATTTTCCGCACCATAAATCTGGCCACGAAAGTAAGCGTGAAGCATGGGACTGACGACTGACCATTTAAAGGCGTGGTAAAGTGCCAGACTGATAAACGGTTCGCGGTTTTTGTCCACAGAAGATAATGCAAATCAAACTGAATTTAGCATAAGCGATCGCAACGCCCAGATCAAACGCAAAAAAGCTGTATAGATGGATTGCTTCACCCATCTGGGAAAACTAAATCTAGAAATCTTTAGAATTTAGCAGTATGGTTAGCACTACAATCAGTATTTCTGGATATCAAGTTAGCGAACAACTTTACAATGGTTCGAGAACCCTGGTTTATCGCGGTTATCGAGAGGCTGACTCATTACCTGTAGTGATTAAATTCCTGAAGAATCCTTATCCGACTTTTAGCGAACTAATCCAGTTTCGCAATCAGTACAGCATTGCGAAAAATCTCAACTCACCCTTAATCATTCAAACCTACAGCCTAGAACTTTACCAAAATGGTTATGCACTGGTGATGGAAGACTTTGGGGGGATTTCTTTAAAGGAATGGGGAGTTGGGAGAGACGCAATTAATCGCGTCTGTACAATTGAGTTTTTACGAATTGCGATCGCACTGTGCAATACCTTAGACATACTATACCGCGAGCGAATTATTCATAAAGATATTAAACCGGCGAATATTTTAATTAATCCCGAAACCAGACAAGTTAAATTAATTGACTTTAGTATTGCATCTTTACTGCCACGAGAAACCCAATCTTTGATGAATCCCAATGTCTTAGAAGGGACACTCGCTTATATTTCTCCAGAACAAACAGGCAGAATGAATCGAGGGATTGACTATCGGACTGACTTCTATTCTTTGGGTGTAACTTTTTACGAGTTACTCACAGGTAAGTTACCTTTTCAATCAAACGACCCGATAGAATTGGTGCATTCTCATATTGCTAAAAAAGCATCCCCAGTAAATGAAATTAATCCCCAAATTCCTGCTGTACTTTCAGAAATTGTCAATAAATTGATGGCAAAAAATGCCGAAGACCGCTATCAAAGCACATTGGGGCTAAAATTTGATTTAGAAAATTGTTTATGTCAACTTCAGGAAACTGGCAAAATTGCATATTTTGAAATTGCCCAACGGGATATTTGCGATCGCTTTACTATCCCCGAAAAACTCTACGGTCGAGAAACTGAAGTTCAAACCTTACTTGATGCCTTTGAGCGAGTCAGTGTTGGTAACACCGAACTGATGCTTGTGGCGGGTTTTTCTGGAATCGGTAAAACTGCCGTCGTCAACGAAGTCCACAAGCCAATTGTGCGTCAACGTGGTTACTTTATCAAAGGCAAATACGACCAATTTGGTCGCAACATCCCCTTCAGCGCCTTTGTCCAAGCCTTCCGAGATTTAATGGGGCAATTGCTCTCAGAATCAGATACCCAACTGCAAGGCTGGAAAACCAGAATTTTGTCAGCCCTTGGTGATAGTGGACAAGTTTTAATTGATGTCATTCCAGAGTTAGAGCGGATTATTGGCGCTCAACCCCCAGCCACAGAACTATCAGGGAGTGCTGCCCAAAATCGATTTAATCTGCTGATGCAGAAATTCGTGCAAGTTTTTACCAGGGAAGAAAATCCCTTAGTGATATTTTTGGATGATTTACAGTGGGCAGATTCAGCCTCACTAAACTTGCTGCAATTGTTGATGGAAGAAACCGGACATTTATTAATCTTGGGTGCTTATCGGGATAATGAAGTGTCACCTGCTCACCTATTCATCCTTACCGTGGATGAAATCATTAAAACCGGGGCAAGGGTGAATACAATTAGCTTGGAACCGTTGAGTTTAGTGGATATGAATCAGTTAGTAAGCGATACGCTGAATTGCAAATTATCCTTGGCTCAACCCTTGACCGAATTGGTGTACCAAAAAACTCAGGGTAATCCCTTCTTTGCCACCCAGTTTCTCAAAGCATTGCATGAAGATGAATACATTAATTTTGATTCGGAAGCAGGACATTGGCAATGTGATATTGCTCAAATTAAAGCTTTGGCAATTACTGATGATGTGGTCGAGTTTATGGCGCTGCAATTACAGAAATTGCCTATCCAGACTCAGAATATTCTCAAACTAGCAGCTTGTATTGGGGCGCAGTTTGATTTGAATACCCTAGCGATCGTTTCCGAAAAATCTCTAGAAGATGGAGCGATCGCATTGTGGAGAGCATTGCAAGAAGGGCTGATTATTCCGACTACGGAAATGTACAAGTTCTTTACGCAATCGGATACGGCATCAGTTCATCATGCAGCAGCTAATCCCACTTATCGGTTTTTACACGATCGCGTCCAGCAAGCCGCTTATTCCCTGATTCCAAACGAGCAAAAACAAGCAACCCATAGGGCAATCGGGCAACTCCTTCTGCTGCACACACCAGTCGAACAACAAGATGCCAAAATTTTTGATATTGTCAACCAGTTAAATGCAGCGATTGATGGACTCACGCAACAGCCGGATCGGGATGAATTAGCTAGTCTCAATTTCAAAGCTGGACGCAAAGCCAAAGCTTCCGCCGCCTACGAACCTGCTTTGAGGTATGGAGCGATCGGGTTAAGTCTGTTATCCCCGCAGAGTTGGCAAAGTCAATATCAACTAATGCTGTCTCTCCATGAACTAGCAGCAGAAGCGGCTTGCTTAATTGGTGAGTTTGAGCAAACTGAGGAATTGACTGATCGGGTGCTGCAAAAGGCAATCACGATTTTGGACAAAGTAAAAGCCTATGAAATAAAAATCCAAGCCAAGATGGTGAACAACCAACAATTGGCAGCAGTACAAATTGGCTTACAAGTTCTTCAACAATTGGACTTGATTATTCCTGAATCTCCTACTCTGTCAGATATTCAGCAAGCGATGGGAGCAACCGGAACTCAGTTAGCAAGCATAAATATTGAAGATTTAATTCACCTCCCTTTGATGACTGATGCCTCAAAGCTAGCCGCCATGAGGATGTTGTCTAGCATGGCTGCTCCGGCATTTATAGCGGCTCCAGGCTTATTTCCATTGATTGCGACATCTCAAGTCAACCTTTCCCTCCAGTTTGGAAATTCTGCTGATTCAGCCTTCGGTTACGCAGCTTATGGGTTAGTTCTCAACGGCGTTTTTCAAGATATTGAGGCAGGATATCGATTTGGTGAATTGGCTTTACAGTTGGTAGATAAACTGAATGGGAATGAGTTAAAGTCCAAGGTTTACTGTCTTGTTGGCTTTTGTACAAAATATGGCAAAAAACACGTCCGAGAAACCTTGCCAATTTTGCAAGAAGGCTACTTGAAAGGGCTAGAAAATGGCGATTTAGAATTTGCCGGTTATACTGGTTTCAAACAATTTCAGCATCCCTTGTACCTTGGGGATGATCTAGCTACCCTTTTACCAACAATCGCCGTTGTCTGCGATCGCATGGCTCAACTAAACCAAGCTGCGGCGCTAGACTATCTGACAATTCTGCAACAAGCCATTGCTAATTTGCTCGGCGAGGCTAATGATCCTTGCCGTCTTGTGGGAGATGCATACAACGAAGATACTGCACCGCGATCGCAGATGGCAGCAAATAACCGCACTGGAACGTATTTTTTCTACATTTACAAGTTAATTCTCTGCTACTTATTTGGCAGCTATCCAGAAGCGCTAGACAATGCCAACGAAGCCGAGAAATATGAAAACAGTGTCACGGGAATGCTCGATGTGCCAGTTTTTTGTTTCTATGATGCATTGACACAACTGGCTGTTTATGATGACTCCGATCCAAGTCAGAAAATCTTAGAAAAAGTCCAGGCAAATCAAGCCAAGATGCAGAATTGGGCGCATCATGCGCCGATGAATTTTCAACACAAATACGATTTAGTCGAGGCGGAACGTTGGCGGGTTTTAGACAGTAAATTAGCAGCCATTGAATCTTACGATCGCGCCATTTCTGGAGCTAAAGCTAACGGGTATATTAACGAAGAAGCCTTAGCTAACGAACTTGCAGCCAAATTCTATCTCAACTGGGGTAAAGAAAAAGTCGCCCAAGCTTATGTGCAAGAAGCTTACTATTGTTATGCCCGTTGGGGAGCAAAAGCCAAAGTTGATGACTTAGAAAAACGCTATTCTCATCTACTACAACCCATCCTGCAACAGCAACGAATCAACCTCAACCCCTTAGAAACTATCGGCTTTTCTGGGATTGTTTCATCAACTTGTACTTCTACTACCGATGGTACTAGTATTTCCGATACCCTAGATTTTACCTCAGTCCTCAAAGCTGCTCAAGCTATTTCCAGTTCTCTAGAATTAAATACACTCATCACCAGCCTTACCCAGATTATTCTCGAAAACTCTGGCGCGAAAAAATGTGCATTGCTGCTTCCCCAAGAAGATGTTTGGCAAGTCGAAGCAATTACCTTTATTGCTCACGATCAAATACAAACCATTCTTAGAACGCAATTACTCGACAATTGTCAAGATGTTCCCGTAAAAATTATCAATTATGTCAAAAATACTCAACAAATAATTGTTATAGACAATTGCAAAACAGATATCCCTGGTTTAATTGGGGAATATATGTTGCAATATCAACCCCAAAGTGTATTGTGTGCCCCGATTATTAATCAAGGGCTGCTGGTGGGAATTCTCTACCTAGAAAATAGCTTAACTCAAGGGGTTTTTACTCGCGATCGCCTCAACGTGATTAACCTCCTATCTTCTCAAGTCGCAATATCTCTAGAGAATGCTCGACTGTATCAACAAGCTGGGCAAGCATTACAAGACTTACAACAAGCACAATTACAAGTTGTCCAAAGTGAGAAAATGTCGGCACTGGGCAATTTAGTTGCAGGGGTAGCCCATGAAATGAATAATCCTTTGGGCTTTATTTCTGCCAGCCTCCACCAAGCTAAACCCACCCTGGCTGATATTGTTGAGCATTTGAAACTCTATCAAAAAAATCTACCAAATCCCGGCGATGAAATCAAAGACCATGCCGAAGATATTGATTTGGAGTATAGTTTATCAGACTTACCCAAGATAATTGATGCAATGGTAATGGCGTGCGATCGCCTCCGCAACATCAGTACCAGTCTCCGCACTTTCTCTCGTGCTGACAAAGATTATAAAGTGCCGTTTAATATCCACGAAGGTATCGATAGCACAATTTTAATTCTCAAACATCGTCTGAAAGCCAACGAACAACGTCCCGCAATTGAAGTGATAACTGATTACGGTAATTTGCCCCAGGTTGAATGTTTTCCTGGACAATTAAATCAGGTATTTATGAATATTTTGGCAAATGCCATTGATGCGCTAGATGAATCAAATGCAGGACACAGTTTTGAAGAGATTAAGGTCAATCCCAACCGAATTATAATTAAAACCTCCGGGGAAAATGAGAGCGTGAAAATTACCATTGCTGATAATGGTAAAGGAATAAGTGAAGAAGTTAAACAAAATATTTTTGACCACTTATTTACTACAAAAGGTGTCGGTAAAGGGACGGGATTAGGATTAGCGATCGCTCGTGAAATCGTCGCAGAAAAACATGGAGGAGCAATCAAGGTAGATTCAAAACTAGGCGAAGGGACTGAATTTGCGATCCAGCTACCGATGTAGCGTGTACCTCTGTCTGCATAAGCTAAAAAACATCTAATTTGCATAATCGAATTAAATACAACTCTTGTGGGATGGGCATCTTGCCCGTCCAGTATATGCAATTTAAATGTGGAACAGCATATCCACAGGAACTTTCTGGAAATCTTCAGCCTAAATACTTATCTCTGCGACTCCATGCTTACCCAATTTAGACAAACCCTTCAGAAACAGTGGGCTTTGAGGTGTGTCTGTTTCGTTAAGAATCGCCCCACCTCACTTACCCACAAAACCCTAATTAATATGGCACTGCGAGTAACGGTGGTGGTACTCGTATCTGCTGGGGTGAGCTATGCCCATGTCATGTCCCGTCTGGAAGCCCAGACCCAAACGCAGCTAGAAAAGTACATTACTGGACGGGGAGAGCAAGAAAGCAGCATCTTTCAACTTGCACAGGATAACCTCGCAATGCTTGGCGATCGCCTTTTGCTGGAATTCAAGCAACCTAATAATATTGATTTCCAGGCGGAATTTGAGCGGCAGTATTTTTCCTGGAACGATGGTAGCATACGCAATTTTCCCCAAAATCGACCGAGCAAAGACTTTGATTCGACTCGATATGCGGGATTATTCATTGGTCAAAATGTGCAAATTACTGAAGAACTACAGCAACGTCTGCTAAAGGCTCATCCAGTGATTAGTGCTTACGGGGCTGCTTGGTCTAATCGGTTTGTCGATACCTATTTTCTTACACCAGAAAATGCAGGAATTAACTACTGGAAAGGAGTTCCGTTCACGTTGGAAGTACCGCCTAATCTCTACAACCCGAAAGAGGAATATTTTTATATTGCCGATCCTCAACATAACCCGGCGCGATCGCCTAAGTGGACAGGTGTTTATCTTGATCCAAGTGTAAATATCTGGATGGTTTCAGCAGTTGTACCTGTCTATGAGGGCGATCGCTTCTTGGGTGTTGTAGGACATGATGTGGTCTTAACTGATCTGATGGAGCATACGATCCACGATCAATTACCGGGCACTTACAATCTAATTTTTCGCTCAGATGGTCGTTTAATTGTCCATCCCCACCGCACTGCTGAAATTCAACAAGCTCAAGGTCAACTCAAAATCGATGCAATCAGCGATCCTCATCTCAACCGCATTTTTCAGCTAGTGACAAACGCTAAACCAAAAACCCACGTCCTGGAAAATAGCCAAGACGGTGAATATTTAGCAGTGACTCGCTTACAAGGCCCAGATTGGTATTTTGTTACCGTCTATCCCAAATCACTACTATCGGGGGCAGCATGGGATACGGCTCAATTTATCTTAATTTCTGGTGCAGTGGCGCTGCTGGTTGAAGTGTTGTTGCTTTTGTCGGTGTTGCACCAACAAATCACTAAACCCCTCCAGCAATTAACCGCCGCTAGTAACCAACTTGCTAACGGTGATTTTGCGATCAATCTCGATACTACGCGACAGGATGAACTGGGAGGACTTGCTAGTTCTTTCAACAGCATGGCAAGTCAGTTAAAGACTTCTTTCATCGAACTAGAACAGGTAAACAATGCGTTAGAGCTAAGGGTTGAGGAGCGGACAACAACGTTACAAAAGACACTTGAAGAACTACGTCGGACTCAAGCCCAGATGATCCAGAGTGAAAAAATGTCAGCCTTGGGGCAACTGGTAGCAGGTGTGGCACATGAGATCAATAATCCTGTCAACTTCATTCACGGCAACCTCACCCACATACAGAATTACGCCCAAGATTTGTTGGAATTTATTCAACTGTATCAGTATCACTATCCCAATCCAGTCGCTGAAATTCAAACTCAGGCTAAAGAATTGGATCTGGAATTTATTCGAGATGATCTGCCTAAGATGCTGTCTTCGATGAAAATTGGCACTAATCGCATTCGCGAAATTGTGCTATCATTCCGCAATTTCTCCCGTTTAGATGAAGCTGAATTTAAAGCAGTTGATATTCATGAGGGCATTGATAGTACGTTATTAATTTTGCACCATCGTCTGAAAGATCAACCACAGCGTCCAGCAATAGAAGTGGTAAAAAACTATGGTAACTTGCCTCTAGTGATCTGCTACCCCGGCCAACTCAATCAGGTATTTATGAATATTCTGTCTAATGCGATTGATGCGTTAGAAGATGCAAATCAGCAGCGATCGCCTACAGAAATTGCTTCACATCCCAACACAATTTGGATTCATACTAGCTTGGTATCTGAAAACCAAATCAAAATTGCGATCGCAGATAATGGTCTTGGAGTTCCAGACACAACTCTAACCAGGTTATTTGACCCATTTTTCACGACTAAAGATGTGGGTAAAGGATCTGGATTGGGTTTATCTATCAGCTATCAAATTGTGACTGAACTGCATCAAGGTAAACTTGATTGTAATTCCACACTAGGAAAGGGTGCAGAATTTGTTGTCACCCTACCTATAGAAGCTAAAAAAAGTTAAACAGGTAAATCAGCAGCACTCTGGATATTTTGCAAAATTAAATCAGGGCTATTACGTTTAATCAAGCCAGTTAACACTTTTCCAGGGCCAATTTCCATTACTCGCTCAATGTCGTTGGCTGGTAATTGCAGACAAATTTCTCGCCATCTTACAGAACCAGTCATTTGTTTGTTCAGGCGCTGCTTTAAAATTTCGCCATCAATAGACGGAATTGGTTCTACATTAGATAAAACTGGCACAATAGCTGGCTGAAATTCCACAGATTCTAGAACGTCTTGGAATTCCGCAGCTGCTGGTGCTATTAAATGTGAATGAAATGCTCCAGAAACTTTTAGGGGAACAGCACGCTTGGCTTTAACTTGAGTCATGACAGCTTGTACAGCTTCAGTCGTACCTGAAATTACCACCTGAGCCGAGCTATTGTCATTTGCCACCACCACATCAGACGTTTGGCCAATGACTGTTTCTAATTGTTCGCGGTCAAAGTTCATCAAAGCCGCCATCATCCCACCAACGGCACTATCCATGAGTTCTGCACGACGCTTGACTAGATATAAACCAGCCGACCACTCAAAAACACCTGCTACATAAAGGGCAGAATATTCTCCCAAACTGTGGCCCGCAACTAAATCTGGCTGGTGTCCACGTTCTCTGAGAAGATCAGCAAGAATGCTTTCTACCACATAAAGAATTGGCTGAGTATATAGCGTCTGTGATAACTTTCCTTCTTCGTTTTGACAGATTTCTGTCACAGACCAGCCCAAAATTTCCTCAGCTTGGGCAAATTTGTTTTTAGCGGATGGTATATCTAATAAGTCCATTCCCATTCCCAGCGCTTGGGAACCTTGTCCGGGAAACACCCATGCAGTTTTAGTCATTTGTCATTAGTCATTTGTCATTGGTCATTTGTCATTGGTCATTTGTCATTGGTCATTGGTCACTTGTACTGAGCGAACACGAGTGCATCTCGTAAAAAAGTATTGGTCATTAACAAAGGACAAATGACTAATGACAAATGACTAAAATATTTACCTTCCCCATTGAAAAATTGCTGCACCCCAGGTAAGACCGGCACCAAAGCCGGATGCAGCAACGATGTCATTGGGTTTAATTTTACCTTGTCGGACTGCTTCATCTAAAGCTAAAGGAATGGAAGCAGCAGAGGTATTGCCGTATTGGGCGAGATTACTTATAACTTTATGTTCAGGGACATTCAGGCGTTGGGCAACGGCATCGATAATCCGTTGATTGGCTTGATGCAATAGCAGCCAATCTATTTGGTCAACGCTGAGGTTGGCTTGAAACAAGGCTTTGTCAATAATTTCTGGCACTTTTTGTACAGCAAAGCGGTAGACTTCTTTGCCGTTCATAGTAATGGGTTGGTAAGTGCCTTTAGTGATATTTACATCGGGGAGCAATTCTTGGGAAGCGCCTCTATAGGCAAGGTTGAGGTGATGGTTTTGAGTGCCATCACTTTTAAGGGCAAATCCCAATAAGCGATCGCTTTTGTCAGCCTGCAATACTACTGCCCCTGCACCATCGCCAAATAATACACAAGTGCGCCGATCTTGCCAATCTACCCAGCGAGAGAGGATATCTGCCCCTATCAACAGTACATTCTTATAGACACCTGTCCGAATGTATTGGGCTGCTGTAACCAGTCCAAACACAAAGCCTGAGCAGGCTGCTGTCAAGTCAAAAGCTACTGCGTTGGTGGCTCCCAATTGAGCCTGTACTTGACAAGCACTACCAAACAAGTCATCAGGGGTGGAAGTCGCCAGCAGAATCAGGTCTAGGTCTTCTGGTTTAATTCCTGAAGCTGCGATCGCCTGACTGCTGGCGGCAGTAGCGAGTCCACTCAAGGACTCAGAGGGCAGCGCTAATCTTCGTTGACGAATTCCCGTCCTTGTGGTTATCCACTCGTCTGATGTTTCAACCAGTTCAGTCAATATCTGGTTGTGTAGGGAAGTTGCTGGAACTGCCGAGCCGCTTCCGGTAATTGCTATGCCTAAGTTTTGCACTCCTAATCTCCTGAGCTATCAGCTTTTTGTCCCTTGTCTTTTGTCCTTTGTCCTTTGTCTTTTGTCCTTCGTCAGTGTCAGTTGTCTTTTGCAAACGACCAATGACTAATGACCAATGACTCTTGACCAATGACTAATTGACTAACCGCTTTCGCGCTCTAGGATATATTGGGACTGAATTCGTTGTAGCACTTGGTTGTCAACAGCTTCTTTGGCCATGCGAATTGCATTAAAAATTGAAGGAGCTTGTGAGCTACCGTGGCCGATAAAACAGACTCCTGCCACGCCTAATAGCAAAGCGCCACCGTGTTCTGCGTGATCCATGCGTTGCTTAACTCGCTTCAGGTTTGGTTTTAAGAATGCTGAACCGATTTGACCGTGCAATCCTTGGGGTAATTCTTCCCGCAGAATTTGCAGAATCACTTCTCCGACGGCTTCGGCAAATTTTAACAACACATTGCCCACAAAGCCATCGCAGACAATCACATCAAAGCGACCGGAAAGCACATCACGCCCTTCAGCATTGCCAATAAAATTAATTTGGGAATTTTCGCGTAGCAGTTGGTGGGCACGAACAGCTGCGTCATTACCCTTAGAGTCTTCTTCACCGATATTCAATAAACCAATCTTCGGTTCAGTTGTACCCAAGACATACTGACTGTAAGCTGACCCCATAACGGCAAACTGTTCTAAAAACTTGGGGCGGCAATCTACATTTGCGCCGACATCAAGTACCAGCACTGGCTGACCAGCAACAATTGTCGGAAAAACAGTCCCTATGGCTGGGCGGTCAATTCCCGGCAATCGTCCTAACCGGAGTAAAGCTGATGCCATAGCTGCCCCAGAGTGGCCGGCAGAAAATACGGCATCTGCTTTTTGCTGCTTGACTAAATCCATCGCCACATTAATAGAAGCCTTGCGTTTGCGTCTAACTGCATTTAAAGGCTCCTCATCCATTGCGATCGCTTCTTCAGCAGTCACGATCTCCACCTGCCCTAAATTCGTTTTTGGTGGCAAGGCAGCTTCTATTTGTTGGGGATCACCAACCAACAATATATCTACACCCAATTCTTCCCGTGCTCGCAATGCGCCAGCAACGATTTCACCGGGTGCGTGATCCCCTCCCATTGCGTCAATTGCGATCCGTACGCGAGTCGATCCCATTGCTCAGAGCTTCTAGAAACCTTACAAATTTTACCAGATGGCAAAGCCCGAAAAAGCTTAACTTTCTGACCGCCAAATTATTTCTGTTACTATTGCAACAATTTTTACTGGCAAGCTCAAGATAGCACGAATTTGGGCATTGGGATTAGAGGATAGGTGACAGGTGATAGGTGATAGGTGACAGGTGATAGGGAATAATCTGTACCCTGTAACCTGTAACCTATTCCCTTCTTCACTCCCTACTCCTCACTCCCTAGTACCCAATCAACTAGCGTCCGAACACCGTAGCCAGTTGCGCCTGCGCCGTTGTAGCCATTTTCTTTATCTGCCCACACTGGGCCGGCAATATCTAAATGCGCCCAAGGGGTTTCTTTGACGAATTGTTTGAGGAAAAGGGCAGCCGTAATTGCACCACCTGGACGCGGGCCTGTATTTTTCATGTCAGCAATCCCAGACTTTAGCCCTTCAAAATATTTTTCTTCCATTGGCATCCGCCAAATTTTTTCCCCTGAAGTTTCAGCCGCTTTTTCGAGCTGGGAAGCGACAGCATCATCGGGAGTGTACAAACCTGCAATATCATCACCCAAGGCTATGACGTTGGCACCGGTCAGGGTGGCTAAATCAACGATCGCATCTAATCCCAGTTTATCGGCATACACCAAGGCGTCTGCTAAGGTCAAACGTCCTTCAGCGTCGGTGTTGTTCACTTCAATTGTTTTGCCATTTGATGCTGTGAGAATGTCTCCTGGGTGCATGGCGCGACCGCTAATCATGTTTTCAGCCACTGCCGAGATAAAGTGAACCTCAACATCTGGTTTAATTTGAGCAATTGCTTTTGCCGCACCTAAGGTAGCAGCTGCACCACCCATATCCATTTTCATGGTTTCAATGCCGCTACCAGCACCTTTAATGTTGAGTCCCCCGGAATCGAAGGTTACACCTTTGCCAATAATTGCTAGTTTCTTTTTCGGCGTCCCTTCTGGTTTGTAAGTTAGGTGAATGAATTTAGGTGGCAACTCAGAAGCTTGCGCTACTCCCAAAAAAGCACCCATACCCAACTTTTCACAGTCTTCTTTTTCGAGAATTTCTACTTGTAAACCGTAGTCCTTGGCGATCGCTTGAGCAGTTTCCGCTAAAGTAATCGGTGTTACTGCGTTAGCTGGTGCTGCTACTAGCTGCCGTGCCAAATTTACTCCAGAAACGATTTGATTAGCGCGGGTGATGGCTGCTTCTTGTCCACTAAATCCTAGTAAATCTACGGTTTCTATTTGTGAACCTTTATCTTCTGGTTCTGATTTAAAACGAATATCTTGGTAAAGCGCTAATTCCACACCTTCTGCGATCGCTTGGGCACTTGCGGCTGGATCGTTATTCCATAATGGAAAACTAAATCCCAGAATTTTGCTTTTTTGCTTTTTTCCTACCCTAGCTACAGCAGCAGCAGCACGGCGCAGAGTATCAGATTTTAGTGCTTCTGGTTTGCCTAAACCTACCAAAATCAATTTCCGCACTGGGCTATCAGCACTTACACGGGTAAAAATTGTACTGTTGGCTTTGCCTTTAAATTCTTCTTCGGCAATCAGTTCTTTTAAGACTCCGGAAAACTTTTGATCTAAAGTTGCCAGTTCTCCGGTTAATTCTACTGCATCTTCAAATAATCCAATTGCCAAACTATCGCCTGTCCACTCCAGCAAAGACTTATCACTAGCTTGAATTGTCATGTTGGGATTTTGTGTAAATATTCCTTCCTGTACCAGTATTGCTCAAAATTCTTGTTTCATGGTGAGGGGGGTGGGGACTGAGGATTGGGGATTGGAGACAAAGAGAATTAAAGACTCGTTAATCCACCTCAGAACTCCGTTAACGAGTCTTTGATACTCATTAATCCACCTCAGAACTCCGTTAACGAGTCTTTGATACTCATTAATCCACCTCAGAACTCCGTTAACGAGTCTTTGATACTCATTAATCCACCTCAGAACTCCGTTAACGAGTCTTTGATACTCATTAATCCACCTCAGAACTCCGTTAACGAGTCTTTGATACTCATTAATCC